>Ga0208938_1000086_pt1 | contig 96179 bp, 91 predicted proteins | sample AD_UKC125_MetaG_FD_184434 | JGI IMG/M metagenome (GOLD analysis project Ga0208938, IMG submission 184434) | Active sludge microbial communities of municipal wastewater-treating anaerobic digesters from USA - AD_UKC125_MetaG (SPAdes) (version 2) | ecosystem: Engineered > Bioreactor > Anaerobic >... | reverse complement strand
AATGAATATCCAAGAAGAATGTTTGGTTATAGGTCAGCCATAGAAATGGCGGTATGATGTATAGAATTTATTCCAGTAAGCAATGGATTTACCAAATTTTGCACGGCATTTAATATTGCAATTTATAAAGTTATTCTTAAACTATTAAAAGATTGAATTATTGAGGATGATATTGTAAAATAATATATACCAAAGTAAAAATATAATACAAAAAATCGAACTAGGTCGATTTATCTGTGGGTGGTTTAATTTTGAGGGTGAATAAAATTGAATAATGGGGGATAAGATGGATAAGCTGTTAAAAAAAATAGAAGAAAAAATCGTTATGATTTTATTAGTAACAGTTTATTTTTTTACTTTGATTTTACTTGTATTTCTAAGCTCACACCCTATGTTCAGCCAATTAACTGCATATAATCTTAATCCTATTGTTATAAATGGTATTATTACGCAATTACAATTATTAATTCTGGTTTTTTTAGTACTTTACTTTAATAACAAAAAAGGTTATTCAATCGCTTTATTATTAAATGCAATTAATTTCATTTTGATGCTTTTCTCTTTATTTAAAAGAAATTCGGATGGCGTTATTGCTGGAATCGTTACAGCTTTAGGTATATTTTTAATTTTGACGGTAATTAATAATTGTTTGGTTGAAGGAGAAAGACGCAAAAAACAATTATATCAGTTGGCTTATTTTGATTCTGTAACAGGCATTACCAATCGTAATGTGATTATACATAAGGTTCGCAAATTAACTTCAAATTTATCAAAGAATAAAGGAAAATTTGCATTAGTATTTTTAGACATAGATAATTTTACTGCCGTTAATGATACAGCAGGACATCTTGTAGGAGATTTATTACTTAAAAAAATTGCAGAGAGAATTAAAGAGAAAATCCATAAAGAGGACTTATTTGGACGGACTGATGGTGATGAATTTGCAATTATTATCCAACGCGATTTATCCAAAGAAGAAATTTTAGAATATTTAAATGAAATCAGAAGAGAGCTTACAGATGTTTTTTTCATAGAAGATAAGGAATTTTTATTAACGGCCAGTTTTGGCGTTGCTTTATATCCAGAAGACGGTCCAACGGCTTCTGATATTTTAAAACATGCAGATATTTCCATGCAGCATGCTAAAAAAAATGGTAAGAACAGTATATCCTTTTTTTCTAATGATATTAAAGAAAAGTTGCTTACCCGAATGAAATTGGAAAATGAATTAAAAAAAGCGATTTCGAATAAGGAGCTTTATTTAGTTTACCAACCTCAATATTATAGTTATAAAAATGAAATCCGGGGATTTGAGGTCTTGCTCCGTTGGAATTCTAAAGAATTGGGTCCTATTAGTCCTTCGGTTTTTATTCCAATTGCTGAAGAAAATAATAGTATTATTGAAATTGGTCATTGGGTATTAAATGAAGCCATGCGTCAATTTAAAAATAACATATTAAAGTACAATGATAATTTTAAATTGTCCATTAATATATCATCCGTTCAATTAACAGATAATATGTTTATATCTAAGGTTGAAAGGGCTTTAAAAGAAAATGATTTTAATCCAAAAAACCTTGAATTTGAAATCACAGAATCTGTTTTTATTTCCTCAGAAAAATGTGCTGAAAGAGTTATTAATTATTTTAAAAACCTGGGTATAACAATTGCTTTAGATGATTTTGGCACAGGTTATTCTGCTTTGAGTTTTTTACAATACAATCACATGAATATCCTGAAAATCGATAAAGCTTTTGTAGATAAAATTCTAATTACGGATCCCAATAAATCTTTGGTTGAATTAATTATATCCATGGCGCATAAGCTGGGCATGGAGGTAGTAGCGGAAGGTGTAGAAGAGAAGAAGCAAGTGGAATATTTAATGAAGCATAATTGCGATTATTTCCAGGGCTATTTGTTTGCCAGACCATTAGCTATAGACAGTGTTTTAGATTTGCTCAATGATATGCATCGTGGAAGACAAGATATAAAATATTTATATGAATATAACTTAGAATAATCCCCGGATTATTACTAAGTTATTTTTTTAAAGAAAAATAAGACCAAAACACTTGTAATTTTAACAGATTGTATATATGATATCACTAATGCATAAGATGACTTTCTTGAAATGTTGTAATAAAAGCTTCAAAAAGGAGGAAAATAATGAGTCAATATGTACCTTTAGGAGACAATTATATCCTTTTAAGCTGGTTAAACATGAAATTAAGAAATGAATGTAAAAACCTTGAAGAATTATGTGAAAGATATAATTTAAAGGAAGAAGAAGTCTTAGAAAAAATCAATTCGATTGGTTATATTTATGATAAAGACACCAATAAATTTATAGCGAATGAATAAGGAGGACTAAAATGGAAGCGTTTATTTTTGATATGGACGGAGTCATTATTGACAGCCAGCCGATTCATTTTGAAGTGGAGTTAGCAGGTTTAAGGTCTTTTGGTATTCAGAAGGGGGCAGACTTTTTAGAAAAGTATGCGGGAATGACCGATTATGAGATGTGGGAATTAATAAAAAAAGAATATCCTATTCATGAAACGACGGAAAAAATTTTAGAAGAACAAATTAAAGAAAAAATCAGGAAAGTAAGGGAGACAGATATTTCTCCTATTGAAGGTATAGAAAAATTAATTAAAAATCTTTGTGAAAAGAAGATACCTATTGCGGTTGCATCATCTTCGCCTAAATTATTAATTAAAGAGATATTAAATAAACTTGCTTTATATGATTATTTTGATATTGTTTTAAGCGGAGAAGAAGTAAAAAAAGGAAAGCCAGCCCCTGATATTTACCTGGAAACAGCCAAATTATTGAAGGTGAATCCTGAAGCTTGTGTGGTTCTTGAGGATTCCCGAAATGGTGTAATGGCAGCAAAAGCTGCGGGCATGAAATGTATTGGATATATTAACCCTAATTCAGGCAGGCAGGATTTATCAAAAGCAGATATAGTGGTCAAAAATATTTGTGAAATAGATATTCGTTTTTTATAAAGAGTACTTGAATAAATATTCATAATGATGTATGATTATTTAATAGAGTTGATGAAATAGGATAAGAAATATTAGTTTTTGAATATTTTTTCATAAATAAGTTTTGGAGGACAGGCTTATGAAAAAATATAAGGTATTTGTTGATGGTCAAACAGGTACAACAGGCCTTCAAATTCATGAAAGATTAAAAAAGCATCCCTTTGTAGAATTGTTAACCATAGACTATGACAAAAGAAAAGATACAGAAATAAAAAAGAAGTTTTTGAATGAGGCCGATATCGTATTTTTATGTTTGCCGGATGATGCTGCCAGGGAATCGGCTAAGCTTGTAAGCAATCCTACTACTAAAATTATAGACCCAAGTGTTGCTCATAGGGTAGCAGATGGCTGGACTTACGGAATGCCTGAATTATCAAAGGAACAAAGAGAAAAAATTCGTGAATCCAAAAGGGTAACCGTTCCTGGCTGTCACGCGAGTGCTTTTATTCTTGCTGTTGCACCCTTAGTTAAAATGGGACTTATGCCATCCGATTATCCTGTAACGGCTCATTCTATCACGGGTTACAGTGGTGGCGGCAAGTCTCTAATCGAAAAATATGAAAATGAGGAAATAAATGCACCTTATATTAAAGCACCAAGGCCTTATGGTTTAAACCTAAACCATAAGCATCTGCCAGAGATGAAAGTTTATACGGGTTTGGACAGATACCCGGTTTTTCTTCCTGTTGTAAGTAATTATTATAAGGGTTTAGCAGTATCGGTTCCCATACATAATCATTTACTTAATAAAAAAGCTGGAGCTAAAGATATTGCTGAACTTTTATCTGAATATTATAAGGATGAATGTTTTGTTAAAGTCATGCCTTACAATCCAATGGATTTATTATTTGATGGTGCTTTTGATATTACAGCATGCAATGACACAAACCAATGTGAAATATTTGTCTTTGGCAATGACGAAAAAGAAATGAGTTTAATTTTTGCCAGATTAGATAATTTAGGAAAAGGGGCTTCTGGTGCAGCAGTACAAAATATGAATATTGTTTTGGGACTTCCTGAAGAAACTGGTTTAGAAAGTTAGTTGTCTTTAATTATTAAAAAAATATAATTTTTAAGAAAGAAGAATAAAATCCCTCAATAGAGGGATTTTTATGATTAAGACATGTATACTTAAAAAAATTTTATTTACAGAATAACAGGTATTTTTTCAGTAACAAAAACTTCATTAGGACTGATATGGCACTTATAGGCCAGGATTTCTACGCCTTTTTCTGAGGCTTCTTTTAATTTTTGAGCAAAGCCCGGATCGGTAGCCCAATTGGGACTAAAGCCTTTGGCATATGGTATTTGTACAATAAAAAGAATGACTCCCCGATATCCTTTTTCAATGACACCAATCATTTCATCAATATGCTTACGACCCCGCTGAGTAGGTGCATCGGGGAAATAACTCCAGTTGTCTTTTTCTAAAGTGACGCCTTTGACTTCAACAAAGCAAGTGTCGTTTCCACTTAACTGCAAATCAAAGCGGCTTTTGCCAAAGCAGATTTCCCTTTTAACCATAGAATATCCTCTCAATTCTTCAATGTTTCCATTTAAAATGGCTTCATAGGCAAGGGCATTGGGTAATTGGGAATCTATAGATATCCAGTGATTTTTCTTTTTAATCATTCGAAGGCTGTAGTCTGTTTTCCGCTTTCCTGAAGGATGATGGGAAAGGATAACTTGAGCTCCTGGATACAGCAGTTCTTTCAGCCTTCCTGTATTAGGGACATGACAGCTAATTTTTTGATGATCTACATCAATATAAGCGATAAAACGGTTAGGTCTTTGAATAAAAGTACCATATACAGTATTATAATTTAATTGCATGATAGTTCCCTTTCTAAAACAAGCTTGTTATGGATTCGTATAAATGATAATATAATATATAATAATGGCTTAATGTGAAAATACATCATAAGGAGTTTTGTAAATGTTTTTTATTGGGATATTTGGCATACAGACAAAAGAAAAAGAAATTACAGCAATACAAAATACCATTTGTCCGTCTTGCGAAGCTTTAGGAAGTTATCAAATTATAAAAACTTATGACTATTTTCATATATTTTTCATTCCGATATTTAAGTGGAATATAAAATATTATATACGAACATCTTGTTGCAGGAAAGCTTTTATGATTGATTCCCAGTTGGGAAAAGAAATTGAAGAAGGCAAAATTGTAGATTTAAGAAATGAAGATTTATCTGGATTCAATACGATCACAGAAAAAGGCAAATGCTTATATTGCGGTGCTTTTGTTGATGATGACAGATATGCTTATTGTCCATATTGCGGAAAACCTTTAATTTAAAGAATAGGGGGATATATATGGTACAAATCATTGCTGACAGTACTTGTGATTTATCGCAGGAGTTATTGGAAAAGTATAATATAAAAATTCTTCCACTGATGATTAATTTAGAAGGAGACAGTTACAAAGACGGTGTAGAAATTACCCCGGACGAAATATACCAATGGTCAGATAAGGTTGGGAAAACGCCGAAAACCGCATGTCCTTCCCTTGGGGATGCTATTGATTTTTTAACACCTTTTACACAAAAAGGAGACGATATTATATTTTTTGGGATATCTGAAGCTATGTCGGCTACTTGCGGTGTTATCCGTTTAGCAGCGGAAAATTTGGACTATGAAAAAATATGGGTCATTGATTCAAAAAATCTTTCTACAGGTATAGGCCTTCAGGTTCTCAGGGCAGCAGAAATGGCTATGGAAGGTGCTTCGGCAGATGACATTCTAAAAGAAATGGACAAAATTATTCCTAAGGTTCGGGCAAGTTTTGTGATAGATACCCTGACATACTTATATAGAGGTGGCAGATGTTCAGCAGTGACTTCCCTGTTGGCAAACACCTTAAAATTAAAACCTAAAATTATTGTTGAAGACGGTAAAATGGATGTTGGTAAAAAATACAGGGGTAATATAAAATCAGTCATTTTAAAATATGCAAAAGACTTAGAAGAGGATTTATTAAAAGCTGATAAGAGAAGAATATTTATCACACACTCTGGTTGTAGTGAAGAAATAATAAAAGAAGTCTATGATTATCTAAAAGGCTTAAATTACTTTGAAGAAATTTTGATTACCAGGGCAGGAGGCGTTATCTCCTCTCATTGCGGGCCTAATACCCTTGGGGTATTATTTATTGCTGGTGATGAAGCATGAAAAGTTATTGATATATTTGCAAAATAAAAATTGCTTTTCCTTGGAAAAGCAATTTTTATTTGATGATTTCTTTTAAATTATTAATCAATATTTCCATTTCTTCATCAGTTCCAATGCTGATTCTTAAATAATTACTAATTCTTGGCTTCTTAAAATAGCGTACAAGAATACCTCTTTCTCTTAAAGCTAAAAAGATTTCTTCAGCATTCACTTTTGGATGACTGACAAAAATGAAGTTTGCCATAGAATCAGGCATTGTAAAGCCAAGTTTTCGTAATTCTTTCATGGTTTTTTCCCTGGTTTCAATGACTTTTTTTCTTGTTTTTTCAAAGTATTCTTTGTCCTTATAGGCAGCAATAGCACCTGCTATAGCCAGTCTGTCTAAAGTATAAGAGTTAAATGAATTTTTAATCCTGTTTAAGCCTTCGATTAATTCATCAGTTCCCATGGCAATGCCGACCCTGAGTCCAGCCAGGGATCTGGATTTTGATAAGGTCTGGATAACCAGCAGGTTAGGATACTGATTGATGAGCTTAACCGCTGATTCACCTCCAAAATCGATATATGCTTCGTCAACAATAACGACCTTTTCCAAATTGTTTTTCAGGATAATTTCTAAATCCTCAAGGGGGACATATTTAGAGCTGGGTGCATTGGGATTGGCTAAAACGATGCCCCCATTGGGGATATTAAATTGCTCTATAGGAAGAGAAAAATCCTCTTTTAAGGGAATTTCCTGATACTGAATATTATAAAAATCAGCATATACTGGATAAAAACTATAAGTAATATCAGGAAAAAGGATTTTCTCTGAAGAATCAAAAAAAGCAGCAAAGGCAAAAGATAAAATTTCATCAGAGCCATTTCCTACAAAGACTTGATTTATATTAATACCGTGGTAGTCCGCAATTACTTTTCTTAACGCATCGGCATTAGGATCAGGATATAATTTTAAATCCTCATTAACAGCATACTTAATGGCTTCTATTACATTAGGGGATGGGGGGTAGGGATTTTCGTTGGTATTTAATTTAATATATTTTTTATCCTTAGGTTGTTCCCCTGGTACGTAAGGTACTAAAGATTTTGTTAATCTGTTCCAATATTTACTCAAAACATGCTGCTCCCTTCTCAATACTTTTCTATAAGTTTCATTCTATAATTTACAAGACTAATTATCAATACTATATTTTGCAAATTTTTAATATTTATTAAAGTAACTTTACCTAGACAAATTATTGCATAAATATAACAGCTATAGTATTATTATTGTAAAAATTAGAGTAGGTGATGGTACTATGGGTATTAAAGAGATGGCTTTAGAAGCGAAACAGGCTTCAATAAAGCTTGCGGTAGCAAGCGCTGAGTTAAAAAATAAAGCCCTGGAAGAAATCATAAAAGGATTAGAAAATCATAAAAATCAAATCATAAAAGCCAATCAGGAAGACTTAGAAAGAAGCAAAAACGAAAATTTAGCCATGCCGCTTCTTAAGAGATTAAAATTTGATGAAGGAAAAATTGAGGATGTGATTCAAGGAATTAAGAGTTTAATTGCTTTGGATGATCCAGTTAATGTCACTCAAGCAATAACAGAACTTGACGACGGTCTTGAACTGTACCGGGTTAGTTGCCCGATTGGCGTTATTGGCATTATTTTTGAATCAAGACCGGATGCCCTGGTTCAAATATCTACCCTTTGTTTAAAAAGCGGAAATGCAGTTTTATTAAAGGGTGGAAGTGAAGCTAAAAACACCAACAGGATTTTATATGAAATTATAAAAGAGGCCTGTCGTAAAGCAAATATGCCTGAGGGCTGGATTCAATTGCTTGAAAGCAGGGATGATGTGAATGAAATGCTTAAAATGGATAAATACATTAATTTAATCATTCCGAGAGGTTCAAATGAATTTGTGCGTTATATTATGGATCATTCAAATATTCCGGTTTTAGGGCATGCCGATGGTATTTGTCATTGCTATGTGGATGCTGATGCAGATATAAACATGGCAGTTGATATTGTAGAAGATTCAAAAACCCAATATGTAGCGGTATGTAATGCTGCAGAAACCCTTTTGGTTCATCAGGCAGTTGCAGAAGAATTCTTGCCAAAACTAAAAGAAAAGTTAGAAAAAAAGCAAGTAGAATTATATGGTTGTGAAAAGACTAGAAAAATAATCGATATATTGCCAGCTTCTGAAGATGATTGGAAGACAGAATATTTGGATTATAAACTTTCCATTAAACTGGTTTCTGATATCGGAGAAGCCATAGATCATATTAATCAGTACGGTTCAGGTCATACGGATGCAATTATTACCAATAATAAAGAAAATGCGGATTTATTCATGAATTTGGTAGATTCAGGAAATGTCTTTTTAAATTGTTCTACAAGATTTAGTGATGGTTTCCGATATGGTTTTGGGGCTGAAGTTGGTATCAGTACCAATAAGATTCATGCAAGAGGACCAGTGGGCTTAGATGGTCTTGTAATTTACAAATATAAGCTTTTTGGCAATGGGCATATTGTAGCGGATTATGCAAATAAAGTTAAGAAATTTAAACATAAGAAAATTAAATAATATATCTTGTGGTATTTTTAAGTCTCTAGTATAGTATAATAGATGCATACTGGAGACTTAATTATTGGAGGGATAAGGATGAATTTTTTTGATTTACCAGTAGAAGAATTAAAAGTATACAAACCCAATCAAACGAAAGCAGAAGATTTTGATTTGTTTTGGGACAGTATAATTAAGGAGTCTAAGGCACAGCCTTTAAATACTGAATATATAGCCATGGATTATCCTGTAGAACAGATAAAAGTTTATGATGTTTACTATGATGGCTTTAGAAATTCCAGAATCCATGGAAGATTAATATTGCCAGCTGCGGCTTCAAAAGACAATAAAGTACCTGTGGTCGTTATGTATCATGGTTATAATTGGAACAACCGGGTGATTAGCCATACCTTTAAATATTTACTTTTAGGTTACGGTGTTTTTATTGCTGAGGTAAGAGGCCAGAATGTTACAAGCCCTGATCACAATCATTATGACAATGGAGGCGCTTCTGGCTGGATGACTTTAGGTATTTACAATCATAAGAATTACTATTATCTTTATGTATATATGGATTGTGCAAGAATCATTGATTTATTGATGCAAAGGGAAGATATTGATACAAATCGGATTGCCGTTGAAGGTGGAAGTCAGGGGGGCGCCTTGTCTTTAGCAGTAGCTGCTCTTTGTCCTGAGGTAAAAGTGGTTATGGCAGATTGTCCTTTTCTTTGCCATTTTAAAAGAGCTGTTGAATTAGCGCAGGAGTATCCTTATTTAGAAATAAGTCATTTCTTTAAAATTCACGATAGTCTGCACAAAACTGAAGAACAAGTTTACAAAACTTTAAGCTATTTTGATAATATGAATCTGGCCTCCAGGATTAAAGGAGAAGTTCTTATGAGTGTGGGCCTGGAAGATGCAATTTGTCCGCCTTCTACCTGTTTTGCTGCCTTTAATCATATTCAGTCAAATAAAGAAATGAGAATATATCCGGACTATGGCCATGGCGGCTTTTCACAGCAAGAGGAAGAAAGATTAATATTTCTTAAAAAGAGATTTGATAAAGAATATTAATAAAAAGGAGAAAGCAGTGTGGTTCATATAGGAAATGATTGGGATGAATTATTAAAAGATGAATTTAAAAAAGACTATTATTTAAGATTAAGGCAGTTTCTTGCAAAAGAATACAGGACAAAAACGATTTATCCCAGTATGTATAATATTTTTGAGGCTTTAAAATTAACTTCATACAGGGATACAAAAGTTTTAATTTTAGGACAAGATCCTTACCACGGTGAAAATCAGGCCCATGGTTTAGCCTTTTCTGTCCAAAAGGGTGTAGATATTCCTCCATCCCTAATCAATATTTTTAAAGAGTTAAAGGATGATTTGGGCTGTTATATACCCAATAACGGTTATCTGGTTCCCTGGGCAAAACAAGGGGTGCTGCTTTTAAATGCCTGCCTGACTGTAGAAGCCAATAAAGCCAATTCTCACAGAAACAAGGGCTGGGAATTTTTTACCGATTATATTATTCAACTGCTTAATGAAAAGGAAACGCCGATGGTCTTTATCTTATGGGGGAATAATGCTAAAGAAAAAATAAAATACATTAATAATCCTAAACATCTTATACTGACTGCTGCTCATCCAAGTCCATTGTCTGCTTCAAGAGGCTTTTTTGGCTGCAGGCATTTTTCAAAGGCCAATGAATTTTTAAGAAAAAACAATCAAACAGAAATCGACTGGCAAATTCCTAATATATAAAATAAGCTGCCAATAGGCAGCTTATTTTATATTATTTATAAACTTTTTGCTTAGTTTATTTTGCATAATTGTCAAAATATCCTTGAATATATATGACAGGGGTTCCTTTGTCACCACTTCCTGAAGTTAAGTCGCAAAGAGAGCCAATTAAATCTGTGAGTCTTCTGGGAGTGGTTCCCTGGGATTCCATACTGGCAACGAGATTTTCTTTTTTATTCTTTATATAATCAGAAATAGCTTTTTCTAATTCTTCTCCTTTTAAGCCAGCAAAATTATTATCGGCCAGGTATTTAAGCTTTACTTCATTGGGGGTTCCTTCGAGACCTTTTGTATATCCTGGTGAAACAACAGGATCGGCAAGCTCCCAAATTTTTCCCACAGGATCTTTGAAGGCACCATCTCCATATATCAGTACTTCAACGGTTTTTCCTGTCTTTTCTTTTATAATAGCCTGGATTTGTTCAACAATTTCCTGACAACGGTTAGGGAAAAGTTTAATGGTTTCTTCTGTGGCCTTATTGGAACCTAACAAGCCATAGTGCTCATTATAACCACTACCGTCAATGGGTTTTGTCAAAATATCATCAAGACCAAATACTTTTTCTGCTCCATTGGCTTTTAAAATTCTTTTGGTTCTTTGTCTGGTATGAACATCGCATACAAGGACGCTTTTTGTATAATCTAATATGGTCTTGGGATTGTTAGAAAAAATAATTTCACATTCAACCTTATATTCTTCTACTAAAGATTTATAATACTCTATATAATCAATACCTGTGAAAGGATGCTTTTGATAGCCGAAATAATTCCTGAAATCTTTCTCCGTTAAAACATCTGTCCAGGGATTAATGCCTTTTTCGTCTAATAAATCAATATCTACTAAATGATTTCCAACTTCATCGGCAGGATAGCTTAACATTAAGACAATTTTTTTAGCACCTTTTGCAATACCTCTGAGACAAATTGCAAAACGATTACGGCTTAAAATAGGGAAAATGATACCAATGGTATCATCGCCAAATTTTGCTTTAATATCTTTGGCAATGTCATCAATACTTGCATAGTTGCCTTGGGAGCGTGCAACAACAGATTCAGTAATACCGATTATATCTCTGTCCCGAATAGAAAAATTTTCTACTTGAGATGCTTTTAATACGGTATCTACTACAATCTCTACAAGATTATCCCCTTTATTAATAATTGGAGTTCTCAGACCTCTGGCAATGGTTCCTGTGATTCTGGTCATCTAGCATCTCTCCTTAACAATAATGTATACTTGAATTATACACAAAAAAATGATATAAGTAAAATAAATAGCTTTAATATTGAATATAAGGAGTACTTATATGGTTACCAAACTGGATTTATATAAAGTTTTTTGTGAAGTAGCTAACTGCAAAAGCTTTTCTAAAGCAGCTAAAAATCTGTATATGACTCAGCCCGCTGTAAGCCAGGCTATAATGAGTTTAGAGAAGGAACTTGGTGTAAGACTTTTTACCAGAACTTCAAAGGGGGTCGCCTTGACAAACGAGGGACAATTGTTGTTTGAATATACCAATTCTGCCATTAATTTAATTAATGTTGGTGAGAAAAAGCTTTTTGAAGCCAGAAATTTAATGGCCGGGGAAATGAAAATAGGTGTTGGTGATACGATTTCCAGGTACTTTTTACTCCCCTATTTATCAGTATTCCACGATAATTCCCCTAATATTAAACTTAAAATCATAAACAGAACAACCATAGAATTATGTACGCTCTTAAAGTCAGGAGAAATTGATCTGGCCATTTGTAATTTACCTGTAAAAGATTCAGCCATTGCTGTAAAAAAATGCATGGATATTCATGATATTTTTGTTTGCGGGGAAAAATACAAAGAACTTGTCGGTAAAAAAGTTTCTCTTTCCCAATTATTAAACTATCCTTTGATTTTTTTGGAAAGAAAATCGAATTCAAGACAATATGTTGAAAAATTTTTTACAGCAAAAGGACTCAAACTAACGCCGGAAATTGAATTGGGTTCTCACGAATTATTACTGGAGTTCTCAAAATATAATTTTGGAATCGCTTGTGTTATTGAGGAATTTTCTAAGGACTATTTGGATAGTAAACTTCTATATAAAATCAATTTGACAGAAGAAATTCCTAAAAGAGCCATTGGTTTTTGTTTTTTAAAGAGTGTATCCCTTTCTCCTGCAGCTCAAAAATTTGTTGATATTATTGGCTATCAATAGAACAAGATTTTTCAATTTACAATTTGTTGAATTGTCGCAAAAAAGAAGTTTAAATCTTTTCATCCTGCATTGACGATAAAAAAACGGAATGTTATAATTATTGAGAGTTAAATAAAGAAACCAGTATGTTTAGGAGGTAAAATATGAGTAAAGAGAACTACAATGCATATAAAAATGCACAGGCTCAGTTTGACAGTGTAGCAAAAAAAATTGGTCTTGATGAAGCAATTTGTGATTTACTTCGCCAGCCCCTGAGAGAATACCATTTTTCTATTCCGGTTAAAATGGATGATGGTACATCAAAAGTATTTAGAGGTTACCGTATACAGCATAATGATGCAAGGGGTCCTGCTAAAGGAGGCATCCGTTTCCATCCTGATGAAACAGTAGATACCATTAGAGCTTTATCCATGTGGATGACCTGGAAATGTGCTGTAGTAGATATTCCTCTTGGTGGAGGAAAAGGTGGCGTTGTATGTGACCCTCGTGTTTTATCTGAAAGAGAACAAGAACAAATTTGCCGAGGCTATGTAAGGCAATTAGCAAGAAATGTTGGTCCTATCCAGGACGTTCCTGCACCTGATGTAATGACCAATGCAAAACATATGTTATGGATGCTTGATGAATATGAAGCAATTCATGGTGCTAAATATCCCGGATTTATTACAGGAAAACCTGTTGGTATGGGTGGTTCTCTTGGCAGAACTGAAGCAACAGGATATGGTGTTATCTTTGTATTAAGAGAAGCTTTAAAAGAATTGGCAATTGACATTACAAAAACAACTGCTGCTATTCAGGGATTTGGTAATGTAGCTCAATATGCAGCTGAGTTATATACAAAATTAGGCGGTAAAGTAATAGCAGTTTCCTGTTGGGATAACAATGATAAGACAGCCTATACATACAAAAAGCTGGATGGCATAGATGTAGATGTATTGATGAGTATTACAGACCGTTTTGGCTGTATTGATAAAGACAAAGCAAGAGAACTGGGTTATGAAATTCTTCCTGGTGATGCATGGCTTGAACAAGATGTTGATATCTTAATTCCTGCAGCTTTAGAAAATCAAATTACTGCAGAAAATGTTAATAAAATCAGCAGTCAGGTAAAAGTTATTGCAGAAGCAGCCAATGGACCGACTACTCCGGATGCTGATAAAGTGCTTAATGAACGTAAAGTATTTGTTATTCCTGACTTTCTTGCTAATGCAGGTGGGGTAACATGCAGTTACTTTGAACAAGTTCAATGTAATATGAATTATTATTGGGAAAAAGATGAAGTGATGCAAAAATTGGATACTAAGATGACTGCTGCATTTAAAGCAGTTTATGACTTAGCTGTAAACAAAGAATTTAATATGCGTGATGCAGCGTATGTCATCTCCATCAACCGTGTTGCTGAAGCGGTTAAAAAACGTGGCTGGTTATAAAAAGTAAAAAAAGATAAAAGATGCTCAACTTGAGCATCTTTTGTTTTTTATCTGTTTTTGATATGAATTGAAAAGTTAATTTTTAACGATAATTCCTTTATGAATTAATTTTTTAATGAGTATTAATGATGCAACTGTAAAAATAAAAGTAACAATAATACCTCCTTCTGGCCCAAATCCTCCTCCTGTAATCCATTCAGGTCCTGTTAAACTTGTTTCTATAATACTGGATTGTCCTAAAAACATACCACTGACAGGTAATCCTAAAACATTACCCATAAACCAGTTCCAAATGGAATGTTGGGCACAAATGCCCCATAAACCATCATCATATAAAGCATATAAGGCTGCAAAAATACCGTATAAAACCAGATTGATAAGAGGCAGTACGGCTACATTTGGATTTGAAGCATGCATGAATCCGAAAAAAAGGGAAGAAAAGATGATGGCAATGACTGGCTTATAATGCCTTGCCAGTACAGGTAATAACCAGCCTCTTACAGCAATTTCTTCGCTGGCACCTTGTATAAGAAAAGCGATTAAGAAAATTAAAACGGGTCCTATGGCAGAAAGTCCAAGGGCATTCGTCATGTGAACAGCTTCTGGGGCTATTTTACCAAAACCAAAGATTAAAATGATTCCCCAGTAAATAAGTTGCATAAGAACAGCAATACATGCTCCTTTTAAATATTTAAAAATTTTTTCATTGCCTTTAAAGCCTATGGATTTAAAGGGTCTTCTTTCAATACATTTAATATAGATAAAGAAAGCAAGAATATGTACCCCAGTTACACTGACAACAACCCATTGGCCTGTCATGGATCCATAAGGATTTTGAAGGATAGGCATAAGCTTTTCTTCCGTATGCGTTACAATCATAAAAAATTGAATAACAATACTAAAGAATATTTCTGGAACCAGGAAAAGTAAGAAAGTAATGATATAGCAGAACAACCAAAATATTGGTTTAATTTTGCCAAGTTTATCATAAGTAATTTTTGAGCTTTCGTCAAAATCATTTAAAAAGGTTTTCTTTTTATCAATGAAATACAAATTTTTTCCCTCCTTAGTATGAATGCCTTAATAAATAGTTTAATATATTTTTACAAACTAGTCAAAAAATTTATGATTTTTACTTGTTAGATTCAAAAATTATTTTTGAAATTTGATGCATTAAAAGACAAAGAATCATAAAATTTTGAGCTGGGTTGATTGATTTTAATCTATTAAAATAGTAAAATTTAACTATGCATTTTAAATCATGAATTGCCAATAAAAGGAGAGCGTAAAAATGATATCAGAAAAAATGAAAGTATTAGTTGAAGGCAGCTCTGCCATCAGAGCAATGTTTGAAGAAGGTAAAAGACTTGCCAAAATTCATGGTGAAGAAAATGTATTTGATTTCAGTTTGGGGAATCCCAACGTTGACCCCCCTGACCGTATTAAAGCGTCCATATTCGAGATATTAAATTCAGAACATCCTAACTTTATCCATGGATACATGAACAATTCCGGCTATGAAGATGTCAGGACTAAAATTGCCAATCATCTTAATCAAAAGCACAATCTGAATTTGTCTTTTAATAGTATTGTTATGACCTGTGGGGCTGCAGGGGGTTTAAATATAATTTTAAAGACTTTGCTTAATCCGGGAGATGAAGTTATTGTATTTGCGCCTTTTTTTGGAGAATACCGTAATTATGTCAGCAATTACGACGGGAAACTTGTAGTGGTAGATCCGGACATTGAAACTTTTGAGCCTAATATCGAAGCCTTAAAAGAAAAAATAACATCCAAAACAAAAGTTGTAATTATTAATAGTCCCAATAATCCAACAGGGGTTGTTTATTCTGAAAGAGCCATTAAAGAATTGACAAAAACCCTTTCGGACAAAGAAAAAGAATTAGGAATCAGTATTTATCTTGTATCTGATGAACCTTACAGAGAAATTGTATATGATGGGGTAGAAGTACCTTATGTATTAAAATATTATAAAAATACATTTATAGGTTATTCTTATAGTAAATCTTTATCTCTTCCAGGAGAGAGAATAGGCTATATTGTAGCCAATCCTGAAATGGATGATTTTGAAAATATCATGTCTGGCTTAAATGTTGCTAATAGGATTCTTGGCTTTGTAAATGCACCTTCTTTATTTCAAAGAGTGATTGCTGATTGTTTAGATACTGAGGTAGATGTAAATATCTATAAGAGAAACAGAGACTTGTTATATAATCATTTGGTTGAGCTGGGCTTTACTTGCGTTAAGCCAGAAGGGGCCTTCTATTTATTCCCCAGAACGCCTATAGAAGATGATGTTGCTTTTTGCCAGGAGGCTAAAAAGTTTAATCTTTTACTGGTACCTGGTTCAAGTTTTGGATGTCCGGGTCATATAAGATTGGCCTATTGCATTTCTTATGAAAAAATTAGAAATTCCTTACCTGCTTTTGAAAAGTTAGCAAAAGCAACAATAATAAAATAAAAAGTAAAAAAGCCTTTTGTTAGTATACTAACGAAAGGCTTTTTTGTCTTGGAATGTCTTAATTATATTTTTTCAGAAAATGGAGAAAAACATCCTTGACATTAACGCAGCGTAAGGGTATATGATGAACACAGATGCCTATATTAAAGCAGGAAGGAAAATAATATTTAAGTTTTTTAAGGAGTTGCTTATATGGAAGAATATACAGTTAAACAATTGGCAGATATGGCAGGCATAAGCAGCCGGACACTTCGTTATTATGATGAAATCGGTATATTAAAACCTGCAAGAATCAATGCGTCTGGTTATCGGGTTTATGGAAAAAAAGAAGTAGATATCTTGCAGCAAATTTTATTTTACAAAGAATTAGGCGTTCCCTTAGAAACCATAAAAGAAATTATCATATCTCCTGATTTTGATTCCTATACTGCTTTGATAGAGCATCGCCAACAGCTTCTTAAAAAAAGAAAGCAATTGGATTTACTGATAGCAAATGTAGAAAAGACCATAGCGTCATTAGAAGGGAGAATTGTTATGTCAGATCAAGATAAGTTCTTAGGTTTTAAAGAAAAAGTTATTAAGGAAAATGAGGAAAAGTATGGGAAAGAAATACGGGAAAAATACGGAGATAAAGCAGTGGATGAATCTAATGCTAAATGGATGAATATGAGCCAGGAACAGTATGAAGCATTTAAAAAATTAGAAGAAGAATTATATCAAGTATTAGCGGCTGCCATGGAAACGAATGATCCGGCAAGTGACTTAGCCCAAAAAGCAGCAGATCTGCATCGGCAATGGTTATCTTTTACCTGGGGCAGTTACAGCAAAGAAGCCCATGCTGGTTTAGCCGAAATGTATGTGGCAGATGAGCGTTTTAAAGCCTATTATGATAAAATAAAACCAGGGGCAGCCCAATTTTTGAGGGATGCGATAAGAATTTATACTCAAAATAATCACTAACAGTTTTTGGTTTGGAGGAGTATATGAAAAAGCTATTTTACTACCATACACCTATTGGTGAAATTGGCATAGCTGAAGAAGATGGCAGTATTTGCGCTATATTTTTTAGTCATGAAAAGATTTCTAAAGAGGAATATATGATTAAAGAAAGCAGCCTTATAAAAAATGCCTACAGGCAATTAGTTGAATATTTTAATAAACAGCGAAAAACATTTGATTTACCTCTAGCTCCTGAGGGTACGGAATTTCAAATGAAAGTCTGGAAAGCCCTGAGTGACATTCCTTATGGTAAGACCCGTTCTTATAAAGAGATTGCTATTGCGATTGGAAATCCTAAGGCTGTCAGGGCTGTGGGAATGGCAAATAACAAAAATCCTATACCCATAATCATTCCTTGTCACAGAGTCATTGGTTCTGATGGTAAACTGGTGGGTTATGGAGGCGGTTTAGAGATAAAAGAATATTTATTAAAGCTGGAAGGCGTTTTATAGAACTTTGACCATTCTTGAGTATTAAAAGCTATGGAGGAATCCATAGCTTATTTTTTATTACTTAGTTTGATTTATATGGTATAATATAAAATAATGTGAAATTATAAAATAATGTACTTATTTTTAAGGTTATAAATATTGTTGTTAATGGGGTGGAAAAAGTGATTAACAAAAGAAGAAAAGCCATTTTATCTGGAAGAATGATTTCTTTCATTTTAACTGCAATGATTTTATTTGTATTTACTACTGCTTGTAATAACAGCAGGAAAATAGATGGCAATGAAATTGTAAGAATTGGCAGTAATAGAGAAATAGAAGAAGAAAGCACAGCGGAAGCTCTGAATGAAAATCATGGGGAAAGTACTAAACTGACAGCATCTAATGTTAAAGTGAATCTTGCTTTAGGCAACAGTTGGGAAAATGCTGGTGTCATTTATACGCAAGCAGATATTACCATTCATAATAATGGGGATTTTGAAATCTCTAATTGGGAAGTAGAAATTCCTGTATCAGAGAATACAAAAGTTGATCAAATCTGGAATGCTTCTTACAGAGTTGAAAATGGCAAGATATTTTTTAAAGCAGAAGAATTTAATCAAACAATTCCTGCCAGAGGCAGTGTGGCTTTTGGCTGCATTTTAGCTGGTATCCATGAAATTGACAGCAATGCCATTAAAGTATCCTATACGGAAAACAATACAAGAGTGGCTGCAAACAGCAGTGAGAATCACTCGAATGAGCAGCAGACTTCAAGGGAATATATTCAGCCACAAAAGCTGATACCAAAGGATGTTCCGCCCCCAACGACAGATGACTGGCTTTATGTAAAAGGCAATAAAATTGTAGATAAATATGGACAGGAAGTTTGGTTAACGGGTGTCAATTGGTTTGGCTATAACACAGGAACCAATACTTTTGATGGTCTTTGGGCAGCTGATTTAAATACATCTTTGGCTGCCATAGCCGACAGAGGTTTTAATATATTAAGAATACCGATTTCCAGTGAGTTGATTTTACAGTGGGCAAGTGGAAATCCGCCTAAAGCCAATTTTAACGAAGCCATTAATTCTTACCTGGTAGGCATGGATAGCTTGCAAATCTTTGATTATGTAGTAGGACAGTGCAGGGCAAATGGACTAAAAATAATGATTGATATCCATTCAGCCAAAACGGATCCTATGGGACATATGAAGAATGTTTGGTTTGAGGGGGATATTACGGAACAGGATTATTTAGATTCTCTTTCCTGGATGGCTGAAAGATATAAAGACGATGATACCATTATAGCCTTTGACTTAAAAAATGAACCTCATGGAAAACCGCATGAATCTCCAAGGGCAATCTGGAATGATTCAAAAGACCCTGAAAATTGGAAGTATGTTGCAGAAAAAGCTGCCAATGCAGTTCTTTCAAAAAACCCGAATGTTCTTGTATTAGTCGAAGGAATAGAAATATATCCAAAGGATATTAAAAGCAATGGGGACTATTCATCTACCAATCCTGAAGATTACTACTTTAATTGGTGGGGCGGCAATTTAAGAGGGGTAAAGGATTATCCTGTTAATTTGGGCAAATATCAAAACAAACTGGTCTATTCTCCTCATGATTATGGTCCTGCTGTACATGCCCAGCCCTGGTTTGAAGGAGGTTTTACTTATGAAAGTCTATACAGGGATTGCTGGCGGGATAACTGGATGTATATATATGAAGATGGTATAGCGCCTCTATTGATTGGAGAATGGGGAGGTTATATGACTGAACCTAACCTGAGTTGGATGAAATGTTTAAGAGAGTTGATTAAGAAACATAAATTACATCATACCTTCTGGTGCTTTAATGCCAATTCAGGGGATACAGGTGGTTTGGTTCTGGATGATTTTGTAACCTGGGACGAAGAAAAATATACCTTTGTCAAAGAAGTATTATGGACAAAAGACGGCAAGTTTGTCGGCTTAGATCATGAAATACCATTGGGCAAAAATGGAATTGCTTTACCAAAAAAATAAAAGGGGGATGCTATGAAAAAATATAAATTGGCTTTATCTTATTATCTTCCGTCATATTTATCGATGATCGTCATAATCATTTTTTCTTTCTACTTCTATATTGGAACTTATAAGGGTGCATTTAATTTTGTTAATTTTTCAATCTTTTTAGTCTTATTAACAGGGATTAATATTCCTTTGTTAATTAACTTTATTTACATTAAATCGACTTGTTATGTAATTGATGATGAAGGGATAACAGAAAAAACACTTTTTAGAAATAAAAAGATTTTATGGGATGATATTAACTTTATGATTTTGACCAACAATACAACGGTAAACAGACCAGGCATTGATTTGTTAATCAAAAGCAAAGACAATGAAGAGATTGCTGTTCACTATCAAGCTTATGATTTTGAAGAAATTTATCATACCGTATTAAAAGGCAGGGAAGAGCTTCTTAAAGGACCCTGGACTTTTCATCCATTAAACCTGCTATGTCCGATAAAAAGGCTACCTTTATTATGGCTGTATCAGGCTTACTGATGTTAGGCTTATTAATATTTACTTATTATAAAGCATAAGTTTACAACATATAGTGGGTAAAGGAACTGGATGGTGTGTTATCAGAAGAGGATAAAAGAGGAAAAATAGTGGAATAGTTGTAGGGCTTAGAGCTTTACAACTTTTATTTTTAAGTGCTTTAATGATCTTATGATATAATAAATTTTATAATGGGTAAATATTTAAATGAATATAAAAAATATAGGATGGTTTTATGATGGATTTTATTAGCGGAGTGGTTGAGAGAATTACATACACGAATGAAGAAAATGGCTTTACAGTGATTAAAATTAAGTCAAAGGGTTATTCAGAGCTAATAACTGTTGTAGGTAATTTTGCTTCGGTTAATGTAGGAGCAAGTCTTCAAATAAAAGGACAGTGGAAATACGACAGTAAATACGGCAAGCAATTTCAAGCCCTTGATTTTAAAGAAACCGTTCCTGCTACCATTGTCGGGATAGAAAAATATTTAGGAAGCGGCTTAATTAAAGGGATAGGACCTGTGTATGCCAAAAGAATCGTAAAACATTTTAAAGAAGATACCCTTAGAATTATTGAAGAAGAGCCAGACCGTTTAATAGAGGTAGAAGGAATAGGGGAAAAACGTCTGCAGATGATCAAAAAGGCCTGGCAGGAGCAAAAGGAAATAAAAAATATCATGATCTTTTTACAAAGTTATGGGGTTTCTACAAGCTATGGGGTAAAAATTTATAAGACTTATGGAGATGAAAGTATTCAAATTGTAAAAGAAAATCCCTATCGGCTGGCCGATGATATTTGGGGAATTGGTTTTAAAACTGCTGATAAAATTGCTGAAAAATTGGGCTATAGAAAAGATTCTCCTGAACGTTGCCGTTCAGGTATCATATATCTTTTAAATGACTTGTCCAATGAAGGGCATTGTTATGTGATGAAAGAGGAATTAACAGAAAAAGCCGTCCATATCCTTGAAGTAAGTCATGAATTAGTGGAAAGAACCATTGCCGTGATGTTGGAAGAAAAAAGTCTGATTATAGAAGAAAGCGGAGCCATTTACTTGCCGCCCTTTTATCACAGCGAAACAGGTGTTGTAAAAAGAATAAAAGAAATCCTTGCCTGTGATATTCCTAAATCAGAAATAACAATAGAAAAAGCCCTGGAAAGCATTCAAAAAGAACATCATATTCAATATGATGAGATCCAATTAAAGGCTGTAAAATGTGCAGCCAATTCAAAATTTATGGTTCTTACTGGTGGCCCGGGGACAGGTAAAACCACAACCACTCTGGCCATCATCGAAATCTTTAAAAGGATGAATAAAAAGATACTTTTAGCGGCACCGACAGGAAGAGCAGCCAGGAGAATGTCAGAAGCAACAGGGATGGAGGCAAAAACCATTCATCGCTTACTGGAATACAAGCCGTCAGAAGGTTACCAAAAAAATGAAAGCAATCCTTTAGATTGTGATGTATTAATCATAGATGAAGTATCTATGGTGGATATCATTTTAATGTATAATCTTTTAAAAGCAGTAAAAAACAGTACGATTGTCATACTCGTGGGGGATGTTGATCAATTGCCGTCGGTTGGGGCAGGAAACTTATTAAAGGATATTATTGATTCAGCGGCTATTCCGGTTATAAAACTGACGAAAATTTTTAGACAAGCTCAAGGAAGTGCTATCATTATCAATGCTCACAGGATTAATAAAGGCCTGATGCCTATTCTAAAGGGAGGAAAGAATACAGATTTTTTCTTTATCCCGGAAGAAGAGCCTTCTAAAGTGGCAGAAATCATAAAAGAGCTTTGCAGCAAAAGGCTGCCTCGCTACTATCAAGTAGATCCGATAGAGGATATTCAGGTATTATGCCCTATGCAAAGAGGAGAATGCGGAGCATATAACATGAACATCCTTTTACAGGAAGCCTTGAATCCTTCAAAAACAACTATCCGTTATGGGGGTACAAATTACCGCTTAAATGATAAAGTGATGCAGATAAAGAATAATTACGATAAAAATGTATTTAACGGGGACATAGGCCGTATTGTAAAAATCAATCAGGAAGATAAAATTCTGACTATCCGGTTTGATGACAATGACATTGATTATGATATTACTGAATTGGATGAGGTCGTTTTAGCCTATGCAACAACAGTTCATAAAAGCCAGGGAAGTGAATATAAAATTGTTGTTGCCCCTTTTACTATGCAACATTACATGATGCTGCAAAGAAATCTTTTATATACTTGTGTCACCAGAGCCAAAAAAGTCCTTGTTTTAGTAGGTTCAAAAAAAGCCATTTCCATAGCGGTTGCCAATAATAAAATTCAAAAAAGGAATACCTTGCTCGAATCAAGACTTAAAGAAAGTTTATGTATTAATTTTTAATATAAATAAGAGGCTGCAGCTAAACACTTTTCGCCTGTACAGCCGCCTTTTTTAACAATCAAAAAAAACTATACAGCAATACTGCTGCACAGCTTTTTTAGTCTTATTGATCCGTATAAGGACTATAATTATTTTCTATAGATACATTTTTTAATTTTTGGGCTTTCTTTTTTAATCTTTCATTTCTTCTCATTTCTGCTTCCTGATAGTCCTTTTTTTCTTCATCTGTTTCAGGACAAAGGGGTGGAACAGGAGTTGGTTTTCCTTCATCATCCAGGGCTACATAAGTGATGTAAGCTTTGTTGGTTAAAATCGTTTCCCCTGTTTTAATATTTTCGGTATATACTTTTACTTTTACCTCCATGGAAGTTCTGCCAACCCAGGTTAATTTTGCATTAAGCATAACCAGTTCACCTACCCGGACGGGGTGTCTGAAATCCAGACTGTCAACACAAGCTGTCACAACAGCTGTATTAGAATGGCGGGATGCAGCCATAGCACCTGCAATATCAATCCAGTGCATCATCTTACCGCCCAATAAATTGCCAAGGAGATTTGTATCATTGGGAAGAACCAATTCTGTCATTTCAACAACGGATTCTTTTGGTGTTTTAGCTTTCATAAATTGCCTCCTTTACTTATCTTTTGCTGAGGTTTCCAGAGCTTATTTGGAAGTATTATACCATAATTAGTATCAATATAAAAATAATTAATATTCTATGAGTGGTCATTCTCCCAGAGGGGACAGGGTTCCAGGCGAATATTGATATTCATATTTTCACAAAAATTACTTTTTAGCTTCTTTTCAATGGAATCTGTCAGTTGATGAGATTCCATAAAACTTATGCTGGGATCAATAATAATATGAAAATCTAAGTAAACATCATCTTCAGTCCCACGACTTTTTATATCATGCACATCTTTAACTTCATGAAAACTAAGGACAATTTCTTTAATTTTATCCTCATCAAGAATTGCCTGATCTAATAAGGGTCCTGAGGTTCGTTTAAAAATTTCATAGGCTGCTGCAAGGATGAATACAGATACAATCAATGAAGCGACAGAATCAATAAAAGCAGGTAACCCAAGTTTAACAGCAATTAAAGTTGTCAATACTCCTAGAGAAATAAAAATATCACTTTTTGTGTGAATGGAATCAGAAATTAAAATAGTACTGTTTAAGGCTTTGCCTTGTTTATATTCATAGTAAGCAATAAAAATATTAATAATAAGACTTAAAATAAGCAATAAAAGACTTAGAAGACTGATTTCTAGGGGAAGAGGATGAAAGAATCTTTTAATGGCGTCAGCTGACTGCTTTATGGCAAGAATCAAAAGTAAGAGAGCAATCAAAAGGCCTGCAAGATTTTCAATCTTCCTGTGACCATATGGATGTTTTTTATCGCCAGGTTTATATGCAAAATGAATACCTATTAAGCCGATAATATTGGAACTCATGTCCGTTATAGAGTGAAGACCGTCAGTCATTACACCTGCGCTTTTTATAAGATAGCCAATAACGATTTTAATGAAAGCGACAGTTAAATTAGCAAACAAAACAAGCCACAGGACTAACTGAATCTTTTTAACTTTTTTCATAATATTGCCTCCAAAAAATAATCAAAAAATTTTATAGATAGGACTAGGTTTTCAATTGAGATAATATATGATTATTATATTCCTGAAAAAATGTTTTGTAAATAGTTGTTGGAAGATTATATGAATTATCAAATGATAATAAGATTAATTGTCATTAATATAATAAATATCAAATTAATATTAAGTGTGCTTTTATGGTATAATAGACGTGTTTAATCTTAATACTTTAAAAGAAGGTGATGGAATGAGATTTCGTTTTTTATTGTTAGCATTTATGATTGTGATTGCCTTTAATTTATCAGGTTGTGAAAATAATCAAAACGGTTCAAAAGAATCCATGAGTCAGGGGATTGATCAGCCTATTGAAGAAATGGCAACGGATCATGAGCCTGAAGATAAAGATGAGGCTGAAGATATAAATGAGAATTTGAAATTACCAAAAGAAGATGAGTCTGTTACAGTGATTTATGGACAAAAAGACAATGCCTGGACTTATATAACCGATGAGGGAACAAAGCTTAGGGAATATGCTATAGACTTAGATGGGGATGGTGCAGAAGAAAAGATTCAATTATATACGGCAGCACAAAGAGATGAAAACGGGGATATACTCTGGGATGATAGTCAGGACTGGCTTTTATTAGTAGAAGATCAGAATGCGTATTATCCGTTATTTGCAGAACCGGTGCAAATCGGAATGGTATATTTTAATGTTTTTTATGATGAAAATGATCTTCCAAAGATTAGCCTTTTACTATCCGCCGGTGCGAGTATGAGGATTACAAATTATTATTATGATGACGCACTCAATGGATACAAAGCAGAAAATGTCTATGAGGAAAACAGTATCAATTCTATGTACAGCACCATACCTTACTATTAAATCAAAATGAAATAAGTTGCTGGCGTATTAATAAAAGGGTGGTAAGGATGAAGTTAAAAAGTTTTTTGAAGTTGGTAGAAATACAAACAAAATTAGCAAGCGTTATTCCTTTTTTGCTGGGAACTGTTTATGCCATATATAGATTTCATGAATTTAATATCATAAATTTTATCTTAATGTTTATTTCTTTAATTCATGTGGATATGATGACAACAGCGATTAATAACTATATCGATTATAAAAAAGCAAAAAAAAACCATGGTTATAATTATGAATTACACAATGCCATTGTAAGAGATAACTTAAAAGAATCCACGGTTTTAGTCACTATTTTTATCTTGTTTATTATTGCTGTTGTATCGGGTCTTATTTTATATTTAAGAACGGATATTATTGTTCTTTTGCTTGGAGCTATATCCTTTTTGGTTGGTATTTGTTATTCTTTTGGTCCGGTTCCTATTTCCAGGATACCTTTGGGAGAAGTATTTTCAGGATTTTTTATGGGCTTTGTTATTACTTTTATTGCAGATTATATTCATGTTTTTGACAAAGGACTTATTCGTATCGCGTATAATAATTCCATTCTTTCTCTTTTTGTTAATTTGAAAGAAATTGTTTATATTTTTCTTCTTTCCTTACCTGCCGTTATAGGTATAGCTAATATTATGCTGGCCAATAATATTTGTGATATTGAAGATGATATTGAAAACAAACGATATACCCTGCCAATTTATATTGGCAAAGAAAAAAGTTTAATGCTTTATAAAATACTTTATTACTTTTTATACTTAAATATTCTGCTGACAATTCTTATTGGTATTAATTCGTTTGTTGTTGTACTGACGCTTATTACATTTATTGTTGTTTCTAGGAATATTAAGATTTTTTATGATAAGCAAACAAAAAAAGATACTTTTTCTACAGCTGTTCAAAATTTTGCATTAGTAAATATTATTTATATTTTAAGTATTTGTATAGGTATTTTATTTCCTTTGGGTTAGTAGTCTTGGTAAGTATGATTTAAAATAAGTAAAAAGATAAGAAAAATAGAGCTAATTAAAGATATTAGAAGTTATCCTTAGTTTATTATGAGAAATTAGCTAAAATGAAATATTGATATATCATAATAATGTGATATAATAATATTAAGATTTAAAAAAGTGATTGTAAAGGAGGTATCCTATGGATAACATTATCGTATATTCAACACCGACCTGCCCTTTTTGTTATATGGTAAAAGATTATTTAAAAGAGCATAATTTCCAATTTAAAGACATTAATGTAGCAGAAGATCCGGTTGCTGCCCAAGATATGGTTAGAAAATCAGGACAAATGGGTGTACCTGTTATTGATATTAATGGAAATATTGTCGTTGGTTTTGATAAAAATAAAATAGATAGTCTTTTAGGCCTATAACGCTTTATAATAAGTGAATAAAAGTCGAAAAAAGGATTGATTATTTAAATCAATCCTTTTTTTAATTAAATTACAAATATTTTGTAAATTTAGATAATAATTTTTTAAAATTTTTGTTAAAATCAGACAAATTCAAAAAAATAGTTGAAATTGTAATATTTATGATTTAAACTTAATTTAATGGAATAATATTCATATTTATACAACTAAAGTATTTTAAAAAAATATAAAATAATTAAGGGGGTTTTACTAATGAAAAAAAGTCTGTCTTTTTTGCTATCTTTTCTCATTTTAGTAAGCACTTTTCTTTTTAATACTCAAAAGACAGAGGCTTTAGAGATGAATGAAGAAGCAAGAGAAAGGAAGTCTTATGAAAGATCTCTGTCTGTTTTTGAGTATGTTTATGAAAAAAATCCATTTTTTGAGGAAGAATTCTTTGATTTTGTTATGGTGCAAGAAGCCGTTTATGAAAAACCAAATTTAGTGATTACTGATCTCACAACGGTCCATGAAGATATACAAGACTACAAATTAGTACCTTTTACGGTTTATATAGAAAATACCGGGGGAATGACCAGGGAAGATATCTACTTAACCTGGAAAATAGATGGAAAAACTGTTGGAACGACTGTTCTTGAAAGAGGTATGTTTCCTTATGAAAGAAGAAGTTCTACCTTTGAATGGAGAGCTGTGCCGGGAAATCATATTCTTACGGTTGTGGTTGACGAAAGAGATTACATAGAAGAAGAGGATGAAGGCGATAATATTTTTGAAAAGGAACTATATGTAAGAGATGCGCTTAAATTAAATTTGAACAGATATTCTGTTGACCGGCCTTTTGTCCAGACTTTAGATACTGGTTCAGGTTTTTCCGTGGCTATTAGGAAAGATGGAAAGATAGCATTTACAGGAAACGGTAGAGAAGGTCGTAGTAATGTAAGCTTATGGGAAGATATTGTACAGCTTTCAGCAGGAGCTGCTCATATTGTTGGTCTTAAAGCAGATGGTACTGCTGTTGTAGCAGGTTACAATGCAGATAATCTCTACAATGTAGGTGGTTGGGAAGATATTGTACAAGTATCGGCAGGATATGACCATACTGTGGGTTTAAAAAGAGATGGAACAGTCATCGCTGTTGGGTTAAATAATTACAATCAGTGTAGTCTGGAAGACTGGGAAGATATCGTACAAATATCTGCAGGAGAATCTTTTACAGTTGGACTGAAAGCGGATGGCAGTGTTGTAGCGAAGGGAATTAATAATCAAGGTCAATGTAATGTAGGAGACTGGGAAGATATTGTACAAGTATCGGCAGGCATGAATCACACTGTAGGTTTAAAGAGTGACGGAACGGCAATAGCCGTAGGAAATAATCAATATGGCCAATGTGATGTGGAAAGATGGTCAGAACTGGTCCATGTATGGGCAGGAGACAAGGTTACGATTGGTGTTCGAAAAGATGGCTCCGTATTAGCTTGCGGAAATAATGATTATGGACAAACCAATGTTAGTCATTGGACGGATATTGTACAAGCCTTTGCTGGCAATAATTTTACTTTGGCATTAAGACAAGATGGAAAAGTTTTAGCAACAGGGGATAACAGAAAAGGTCAGTGTAATTTTGCTGGCGTAGAATGGCCGGATGCCGAAGATATTATACAAGTATCAGCAGGAACAAATCATACAGTTTTATTAAGAAGCAATGGTAAAGTCATTGCCATAGGAGCCAATAATTATGGTCAATGTGATGTATCAGAATGGGAAGACATTATTCAAGTGGCAGCAGGCGAAGACCATACCGTAGGCTTAAGAAGAGATGGAAAAGTTGTAGCTGTAGGGAGAAATTTAAAAGGAGAATGTGATGTAGAAGACTTGGAAGATATCGTGCAAATATCAGCATCATCCTCAAGTACAGCGGCTTTAAGAAGTGACGGGAAGGTTTTTGTACTGGGTTATGGTGCCTCAAACAGAATAAATAATTGGGAAGATATTATTCAAGTTTCTTCAGGATATCTTCGGACAGTAGGCTTACAAAGAAATGGCAGGCCAGTTGCTGAAGGATACAACTATTATGGGCAAAATAACATAGAAAACTGGGAAGATATTATTCAAGTCTCAGCAGGTGAAAATCATACTTTAGGTTTAAGACAGGATGGAAAGGTTTTGGCAGCAGGAAGAAATTACAACGGTGAGTGCAGGGTATCGGACTGGGAAGATATTATTCAAGTGGCAGCAGGTGAAAATTATTCCTTAGGTTTAAGAGCAGACGGAAGAGTAGAACAAGCAGGCTCAAATTTTGATTTATCTGAATGGGAAAACATTGTTCAAATATCAGCGGGAGACTATCATGCCATTGCTTTAAAAAGAGATGGAACAGTTATAGGGGCAGGAGATAATACTTATGGTCAGTCGAAAGAGATTGCAGCAGAAATATTATCAGTACCTGAATTATTCAGAGAAGAAGCCTTTTCATTAGAAGTCACAGAACTGAGCTATTCCTTTGATGAAAGCTATAATGAAGAAGATTATTGCGATGGAATGAATATGACAATTCATGCAGAGATTATGAATAAGAGCAGTCAATTGATTGACAGTACAGCAGTATTATTCAAATTGGATGATCACGTGGTAGGTTCTAAGACCATCAATCAATTCCAGCCAGGAGAAAAAAGGACTGTAAGTCTTAGCTGTCTATTTGATGCCGGTGCTAAAAATCTTATAGTCATACCAGATAGCCGTTTTCCGGATAATGCTGTTACAACATTATCCCTTCCTGATGTGGAAAAAGCAGAATTAAGTTTATCTGTGCGGATAGAAAACTATAACAATCGCTTTATTGTTTATGCAAGTGTTAGCAATGAGGGAAATACGACTATAAGGAATATCGATATTGACTATGTATTAGATGGAGAAAAAATAGGCAGTTCAACAATTAGAAATGGCATAAAAAAGGGCGAAACAAGAATAAGTAGTTTACAGTTTTATACTACTGCAGGAACGCACCAGTTAAAAGTTCTGGTTGATCCTCAGAATATTGTCCCGGAAGAAAATAAAGAAAACAATGATTATACAGAAGAGATTACAGCAGTAATCATTCCTGGTGTTGAGTTTCTCAATCTTGAAAGAGGACAAAAAATAACGAGTCCATATCAAATCGAATGGCAAGCCGCAAGCCAGCATTATAATCCAGATGAATTAAAAATTTCTCTTAGTTTAATAAATGATAAAGGAGAATTTTTAATCGCAAAAGATATAGAAAATAGTGGATTTTATAACTGGAGTTTCCCGGACATTCCTGAGGGGGAATACAATCTTAGAATTATTGCAACAGATCCTAAAGGCAATGCATCTGAAGCTTCCAGGCTTATCCGTATCATCAACCCTGCCAGAATAGAAATCACACATAATAGTTACAAAATGATTATTTTAGAAGGTGATGAAGCAAAGCTTGATTTACTTGTAAAAAATCTTCAACCGCAGGAAGACAGGATTATTCTGTCCATAGAAAAGGATAAATCATTGGTTATGGATGATGATATTATTTTGACCATGGAACCTTGGGAAGAAAGGTGGATTCAATTGGATATATCCTATCCTTCCTGTGGTTTATACCAGATAAATATTGTGGCTGAGTCAGAAAACATTCCTTCAATAAGGTGTGAAGAAACGGTAGAATTAGCAGTATTGCCACCTGTTTTGCAGTCATTTTTTGAACATTTAAGAAGATTTTTTGCCGAAATGAATCTACTTTAAAGAGAATAATTAATTTTTTGAATGTAATAACCTAGATAATAAAAAAGGCAGTTTCATGGAAAACTATAGAAACTGCCTTTTTCTTTTACAAGTAAAGATATTCAAATAAATCTGTTCTCGACAATTTATAACTTACTCATTATAATGTAGGTAATACAGGTGCTAAATGATGACTCTAAATAAATAGGGAGGAAAATATGGAAAAAATAACTTATACCGACATAAAAAATAATCCAGAAATCAATACTTATATTAAAAAAGGCGATGAACTCTTAGAAATCATGGGATATACGGATCATTCCGAAATTCATGCTGCAAAAGTTGCTGAAACAGCAGCAGAAATCCTTCGAAAACTGGGTTATTCTGAAAGAGAGTGTGAATTGGCAAAAATTGCAGGCTATCTCCATGACATTGGCAACGCTGTCAATAGAGTAGATCATGCACAAACCGGGGCAGTCATGGCATTTAACATTCTTTCCAAGTTAAATATGGATCCTGAAGAGATTGCGACCATCGTGGCAGCCATAGGAAATCATGATGAATCTACAGGGACAGCTGTGAGTCCGGTTTCTGCCGCTTTGATTTTAGCAGACAAGACCGATGTAAGAAGAAGCCGGGTAAGGAATAAAGAACTGGTTACTTTTGATATTCATGACAGGGTCAATTATGCTGTAGAAAAATCAAAAGTTATAATCGATGAAGAAAAAAGAAAGCTTATCTTAGAGCTCACTATTGACATGAGAATTTCATCTCTTATAGAATACTTTGAAATTTTTCTTACCAGAATGCTGATGTGTAGAAGAGCTGCTGACTTTTTAAATATAAATTTTGAATTAGTGGCCAATGAAAAGAAAATGGTATAGTTAAAAATATTGGATCATAAGAAAGCTAATCCCAACAGAGGCCAGGACGGATAAAATGATATTGCCTTTCCACCAGGACAGGAATACTGCAGTAACAATGCCAGCCCAGACTGCTTTTGGCTGATTGGGTATAGCGTTAAAGACACCAGGCAGTATTAAAGCCCCTAAAGTTGCATAGGGAATATAATTAAGAAAGCGTTTTAAGGTTGGATGAATCTCTTTTTTGGATATAAAAATAAAGGGAAGCAGTCTGGGAATAAAAGTAACAACAGCCATGCCCAGGATGATAAAAAAATAAGATTTCATGGATTAACGCCTCCTTCTTCTTTGGGTAAAATCATTAAACCAATTAAAGCAGCTAGGGTTATAGACAGGATTAAATTCCAGTCCTCAGGAATCAGATGGCTTATATTTAAAAATGCGTGGATTCCTCCTGACAGTAAAGCTAAAAAAATGACTTCTTTTGACTTTTTCATGGAGGGAACCAGGATAGCAATAAACATAGCATACAGGGCTATTTGCATACTGCTTTGGATGGCTTCTGGCAGAACGCTTCCCAGTAAATAGCCTGCGACACTGCCAAGAACCCATGAAAAATAAGCAGTTGTATTGACTGTAAGGGTATAAAAAAAAGACAATTCTTTGTTTTTTGTAGCTAAAACTGAAAAAGTTTCATCGGTTATACCAAAAGCCACAAGAGGAATAAGTTTTTTTCTTGGGCTTTTAATTTTATCAGCCAGGGAGGCACTCATCAAAAAATGTCTTAAATTCATGACTGCGGTGGTAAGAATAATTTGAAAAGCAGGTACAGTTGCAGCAATTAAATTAACAGCCATAAATTGACTTGCTCCAGCAAAAACGAATAAAGAAAATAAAAAACAGTCCCATAAGCTAATTTGATTTGCTTTTGAAATAATACCAAAAGCCAGAGCAATAGGAATGTATCCAATAGCAATTGGAAGAGCATCTTTAAATCCTGATAAGACTTCGCCATTATAATATTTATTCAAGTGATCCACGTCCTTTTAAGCTTTTTATATCGCATTTTATCATTTTGGATTTAATGACTGCTTATTGTTAAAATAAATATTATGAAGTATTATATAATATAAAGATGAAATTTAAAAGAATAATTCGAATCATTAAGAAAGAGGGTTTAAAATGAGTCAAGCGGATAAGATTTTTATTGAAATGAGCGAAAGTATTTTGAATGACGGTTTTAGTTCAGAGGGTCAAGATGTAAGACCCAGATGGGAAGATGGGACACCTGCTCATACGATTAAAAAATTTGGAGTCGTTAACCGATACAATCTGGCTGAGGAATTTCCCATTCTCACTCTTAGAAAAGTACCTTTTAAGAGAGCAATTGATGAAATACTTTGGATATGGCAGAAAAAATCAAACAATATAAAGGATTTAAACAGTCATATTTGGGATGCCTGGGCTGATGAAAATGGTTCTATTGGGAAAGCTTATGGGTATCAGCTTGGAATTAAACATAAATACAAAGAAGGGGAATTTGACCAGGTTGACCGGGTTTTATATGATTTAAAGCATAATCCATATAGCAGGAGAATCATTACAAATCTATACAATCACCAGGACCTTCATGAAATGAACTTATACCCTTGTGCTTATAGTGTTACTTTTAATGTGACAGGGAATAAATTAAATGCCATTCTTAATCAAAGGTCTCAGGATGTTTTAGTAGCAAATGCCTGGAATGTATGTCAGTATGCTGTCTTAATACATATGTTTGCCCAGGTGAGCAATTTAGAAGTCGGGGAACTGGTTCATGTTATTGCAGATGCCCATATTTATGACAGGCATGTCCCTATTGTAAAAGAATTAATAAAAAGAGAATCTTATCCTGCTCCTAAGTTCATAATAAATAAAGAAATCAAGAATTTTTATGATTTTACCGTTGATGATTTTGAACTGGAAGGCTACCAACATGGAGAGCCAATCAAGAATATTCCTGTGGCGGTTTAGGAGGATATTATGAATATTATTGTATCAGTTGACCAAAATTGGGCTATTGGTTATAAGGGAGATTTACTTCAAAAAGTTCCGGAAGATATGAAACAGTTTAAAGAAAAGACCTGGGGAAAGGTTGTTGTAATGGGAAGACTGACCTTTGAATCATTACCCAATCAAAAGCCTTTACCTAACAGAACCAATATCATTCTTACCAGAAATGAAAACTTTAGGGTAGAAGATGCCATTGTATGTCATTCTGTGGATGAAATACTTAAAACAACTAAGTATTGTAACCCGGAGGACATTTTTATCATAGGTGGAGAACATATTTATAAAACTTTTCTTCCCTATTGTTCAAAGGCTTATATCACAAAATTCCATAAAGTATATCCAGCAGACACCTTTTTCCCGAATCTTGACGAGGATGAAAATTGGCGACTCATTGAAAAAAGCGGGCCCAGACAATATCAGGATCTTACTTTTGAATACATTACCTATGAAAATATAAATAAGATTTAAAGTGTAACAAAAGAATTTCAGATTCTTTTGTTATTTATTCATATGATTTCAAGAATATTATTTGAATAAAATACTTTTTAAATTTTTATGATATAATATTCTATATCTTATTCAATCGAAGGGGATATTTATGTTAAAGAAATTTCAATATAACGCACCAGTCATTTTAACCTTTAGTCTAATTTCTTTCTTAGTTTTGCTGTTATCTTATTTTACTGGTGGACTTACCAATCAGTTATTATTTTGTGTTTATAGATCTTCCTTAAAGGACCCTTTGTTTTATTTAAGATTATTTACCCATGTTTTGGGACATGTCAATTTGCAACATTTTGTTAATAACTTTATTTTAATCTTATTGATAGGACCAATGATGGAAGAAAAGTACGGTTCGAAAAAAATGCTTTTTATGATTATATTTACGGCTTTTGTTACGGGTATTATTCATATTCTGTTCTATAACAGTGCTTTATTAGGGGCCAGTGGTATCGTATTTATGCTTATATTATTGAGTTCTTTTGCAAATATTCAAAAAGGAAGGATTCCTTTAACCTTTGTATTGGTAGTGATTATTTTTATTGGGCAGGAACTGGTTAATGCTATTATGCTGCATGATCAGATTTCACAATTAACCCACATCATAGGAGGTATTTGTGGGGGATTTTTTGGTTATAAAATTAATAACTCTAAGAAAGAAAGTTAAGCATGTTTTTTATCAGAGTATACTATAATATCAAAAGGAACAAAGAAATAATATTAATAAGCATATCAATTTATTCTTTCATTTTTTTATTAATTAAGTAACAAGGAGATGGTTTTAAATGGAAAACAACAAAGAAATGACGATGGCAGAAATGATAGAGGACATCGATAAGTCAATGAGAAAATTAAATAAAGGGGACATTATTAAAGGAAAAGTAATAAAAGTTAATGAAAATGATGTCTTAGTTAACATAGGCTATATGCTGGATGGAATAATTCCAAAAGAAGAATTGTCTGATGATGCCAATATAAATCCAAGGGATATTGTAAGTGTGGATGATGAGATAGATGTCTATGTATTAGAAGTTGATGATGATGAAGGGAACGTTCGTCTTTCAAAGAAATTAGCGGATCAAATCGTGGTATGGGATGAATTGGAAGAATACTTTAAGTCAGGCAGCCCATTAGAAGTTACCGTTAAGGAAGTTGTTAAGGGAGGCGTTGTTGCAAATATTAAAGGCGTAAGAGCCTTTATTCCTGCTTCTCAGCTTTCTGTTCATTATGTAGAAGATTTAAATCGTTATCTTGGAAAGGCCTTAAAAGTTAAATTAATTGATTTCGACAGAAAAAGCCGCAGAGTAGTTCTTTCTGCTAAAGAAATCGAGCAGGCAGAAAGGGAAATCAGAAAGAAAGAAATCTGGAAAAGTCTAAAAAGAGGTGAAAAAAGAAAAGGTGTTGTTACCAGATTGGTTAAATTTGGCGCTTTTGTTGATATAGGAGGTGTTGAAGGGCTCATTCATTTGTCTGATTTATCCTGGAAAAGAGTCATGGATCCTTCAGAAGTGGTGTCTGTTGGAGATGAAGTAGAAGTATATGTTTTAAACTTTGATGAAAAGAAAGAAAGAATTTCTTTGAGTTTAAAAGATAAAGCAGAAGATCCATGGAACAATATTATGGATAATTTCAAGGTCAATGATCTGGTAGAAGGTAAAGTTGTCAGACTTGCACCTTTTGGGGCTTTTGTTGAAATTGCACCTGGCATAGAAGGTTTACTTCATATTTCTGAGATTTCTGATAAGCGTATTTCAAAAGTTTCAGAAGTTCTTTCAGAAGGGGATAAGGTTAAAGTTAGAATCATAGAATTAAAACCAGATAATAAAAAATTAAGTTTAAGTATGAAAGAAGCCCATGAGGATTATTCTGAAGAAATTAAAAAATACAATTTTACTCAGGACGAAGATGTTACAATTGGTGATCTCCTTAAAGACCAGTTAAAAGGATTAAAATTTTAGATAAAAGCATAACAACCCCGGCTATTACCGGGGTTGTTTGCTTTGAATTATTGTAAGGTTTGTAAATAGATTTGTTCAATTTCTTTTTTAAATGGAGCAAAAGATTTTTCTGAAAACTGTCTTCCTTCCTTACTTGTATAAAGAAGAAGAGTGCCGTCATCTCTCAGGTAGAAGATACTTGCAATTTTTGTATTTGGATTATAAATAAAATAGTAATTGTTAACTAATTTTTGAGAAAGGATGGTTTCTTTATCCAGCCTATAAAGATGAAGATATTCCAGAGGAATCTGACTTTCATCAGGTATATCAACGGGTATATCTGAAAGGACTAGGTCACTTTCTACAATTGCCTTAACCATTTCATCCATAGAAGCGGTAATTTTATCGTCAGTACCTCTTATATGGTTGATGCCTGCAATTGCAAATAATATAATAAATAAGCCTACAAAAAGCCAAATAAAACGGTTGCCATTGTTTTCATTCATATTAGATACCTCCATAATGATAAGCATTTCTAAAATTATAACAGTTTTTACCTTCAAATTCAATTGTTCACGTGATTTTTCTAAAATAATTAAAGAGACACTTGAAATCCATGGCAAATATTGGTAATATATTAATTAATTTACATTATTTGCCAATGGAGGATTTAGCATGAAAGTATTAAAAGTATTTTTTAAATTACTTTTAGTTATTTTAATCTCATTTTTTATTTCTATGCATATTTGGGCCCAGGAACCCGGACAAGAAGATAATAAAGGACAGTCAGCAATTAGCCTGGAAGAATGCATTAAAGAAATGATGAATATTAAAAATGAAAAATTAGACAATAATCAAAAGAGTTATCTTGAGGCAGGAGAAGAAAGGGGTTATCTTAAAGGAATTATCAACAGAAATAAAGATGAGGCTGTAACAAGGGCAATGCTTTCAAGAATTATAGTTAATTTTTTAGATATTAAGCCCATTTATTCGAAAGATGACCTTTTTGAAGATTTAAAAGCTTTTCCTGATGCAGAATACATTAAAGGGGTTTATGCAGAATATTTGATAGATGGTATAGATGAAAAGCATTTTTATCCTAATCAGCCTGTTTCTAAAAATGAATTTAAGACTATATTAGAAAGAATAAAAAAATATTATCAAAATCCAAATAATTTTAAAGCAGAAATGAAAAGCCAGTCCAGCCCCAAAAAAGAAGAAAAAATAAAAAAACTCTTGTCTATGACCAGCTATAAACCGCCAAAAGAAAAGGTTGCTCCTGGCACCAGCCTGGGTGTATTAGAAAAGGGAATTGCACAAGCTTTTATTAATGACTACTATATACCAAGTTTTTCATACGACAATGCTTCTATGATAATTCTTTCTGATTTAAATTATTATGGCTTTGATATTATTTGGGATGAGACCAATAAGAAGATTTCTATTATTGAAAATAAAAATAAAGCCAGATCAGCCCTTAGCGAAGAAGAAATAAAAAAACGTGAAAAAAATTATATTGGAAAACCCCTTCTTTATACTAATATAGCTGTATATATTGGTAACAGAAAGATTCCCTGTTTTTTAGCAGACAATTCAACCATTATCTATATTAATGATTTAAGTATTTTCGGGAATTTAAATTGGGATGGCCAAAATAAAATTATAACGCTGCAGACAAGAGATACGGATATCAACGATGATTTGGGCGTAGAACTGGTCAATCAAAAAGTCATTAATTATAATGAAGAAACCATTGATTTAAGGATGACGCATCTATGGTATGATGAAAAAGTAAAGAAGGTACATACTGTTGAAGATAGTGTTTATGGGATTCCTTCCGGTGATGCGATAGAATTTAGCTTAGAAAAATATGATTTATATGAAAAAAGTTATTATTTAGGTACGGCTCTTAAAAGTACAAACAAAAAAGATAATCCTTTTTACAGCCGGGAAGTAAACTACCTGCAATCTCAAAAGATGATAGATTATACCAGCAAGCTTTATAAGGACCCGGAAGAAGAACTCTTATCTCTGGTAAAGGCTTCAATTATTATAGGAACCATGAAGAAGAATGCCGGACCTTTTGCAAAGGATGAAAAGGTTGAAATCTTATATGCTGAAGCAGGTTCCTGGTATCAGTGTCGCAGCATCAGTACAAAAAAAGAAGGGCGTGTTCCCTGGGGCTCTGTTTCCATACCACCAGACCCTCCTACCAATACAAAACGCCTGACAAAAGAACAGCTTGAAGCCTATGTAAAGTTAAAAGGCTTTACAAGCAATACCAATTATTTTGTATGGACCGATTTGGACAGGCAAATGACGTATGTCTTTAAAAAGGAAAACAACGAATGGAAACTTATCCGCAGCATGCTTTGTTCTACGGGAAAAAATATAACCCCGACACCAAGAGGATTTTTCACTATAAAAGAGCGCGGAGCCTATTTTGGCAAGGGTTATATGTGTAAGAACTGGGTTCAGATATGGGGGGATTATTTATATCATTCTGTTATCATGGATCCGACTGGCAGTTATGTCCTGGAAGGCAACGTTTTAGGTAAAAGGGCTTCTCAGGGCTGCATCCGCTTTTCTCTTGAGGACAGCAAATGGTTTTATGATACTATTCCAAGAAACACTACTGTATGGATTAACTAATCTTTTTTTGCCAATTTTAATAATCTTTTAGAAATCTTGATTTTTTCATAAATCTCTTTATAATCATGAGCATTGAGTTCATCAATATAATTTTTAATATAGCTTTTAGAACTGATTCCATGGCTTACGACAAAATCGACAGCTTTGTTATAAGCCACTGCTGCATTAATAGGAGAGGAATAGCAACCAATGGTCCAGGTCCCGTAAATATTGATGCGGGCGACAAAGACCATCCGTCCTCTCCTATATTCTCTGCGGACGCCGTAATAGGGGTTAATTACTTCAATATTGTAGTGTCTGAAGTCGTACTCATCCCCATTTTTAAAACGGTAGTCAATGCCTTTTACAGCAAAGTTTCTGATACCGTAGCGGGTTAAGATATTTTGCTGGATACCAAAGTCATTGACATAAAAATAGCCGCCTTTTTGGTGGATTTTATGAGAAGCATAGTAGAATAAATCATCGGTATCAAACTTAAGCTCAATATCAGGGCTTAAAAAATAGGAAAAATAATACTTATGAAGGTAAATAGGGTTACCAAAATAATAACCGTTATCACGGTAATTACAAAGAATAACCCACTTTTCGAAAGAAAGAATCTTACTTTTATTATAATCCTCCAGCTTATAACGCTTTTTGAATAATATTTCACAGGCTTCTAAATAGGCTTTATGAGCGAGCCTGGAGTTATCAAAACTTCCCAGGCTGATATGTTTGTTTTTATAGGTGATGGATGAGCGGAAATAGGCTTCTCCATTTTTTTTATATGCTTTGAAAACACCTTTCATAGGATTCCCCCCAGGCATAAAGGCAAATAACTAATACCATAATAACATAGGGAGAGGAATCAATAAAGAGTTATAAGAAATAATCTGGTTATTCTGCACTGCTGAGAAACGCACTTGACACGAACGTCTGTTTTGAATTACTCTTATAAGTAAGAGAAAAATAGGGAGTTGACTATGCGGATGGGGAAAAAGAAGGATACATATGGTAATGACAGCATTTCTCTTTTAAAGGGAGCAGACAGGGTAAGACTAAGACCAGCTGTTATTTTTGGTTCCGATGGGCTTAAAGGCTGTCAGCATGCTTTCATTGAAATATTGGCCAATGCCATTGACGAGGCCAGAGAAGGTTTTGGTAAGAAAATTGAAGTCACGGTATTTAAAGATTATTCCATTATGGTTAAGGATTATGGCCGGGGTATCCCTTTGGATTATAACGAAAAAGAAGGCCGCTATAATTGGGAGTTGGTTTTTTGCGAACTCTATGCCGGTGGTAAATATGAAAACAATACAGGAAGCAACTATGAATATAGTTTAGGTTTAAACGGTCTGGGTTGCTGTGCTACACAATACAGTTCTGAATATATGGATGTTACTGTATACAGGGACGGCTATAAGTACGAATTGCATTTTGAAAAAGGAAATAATGTCGGAGGCATGATAAAAGAAAAATTTAATTATGAGTCTACAGGCACTATTATTAAGTGGAGACCGGATTTAGAAGTTTTTACGGATATTAAAATTCCTCTTGAATTTTTTAAAGAAACCTTAAAAAAACAGGCAGTGGTAAATGCCGGAGTTTTATTTGTCTTAAACGATGAAGCTTCTGGTGAAAGTTTTGAGTATTGTTATCAAAACGGAATTATAGATTACATTAGTGAAATTAACAGTGACAAAGGTTTTACTTCCATTCAGTTTTATGAACACGAAACCAGTGGAAGAGACAGGGAAGACAAGCCGGAATATAAAGTAAAATTTCAGATGGCATTTGTTTTTAATAATGAAATTAACTTATTGGAATACTATCATAATTCCAGCTTCTTAGAATATGGCGGATCACCTGACAAGGCTGTAAGAAGTGCTTTTGTCTATGCCATTGACCAATATTTAAAAGCTGAAAAGAAATATAATAAAAATGAAAAGAAAATTACCTTTGCGGATGTTGAAGACAGCTTAATTTTAGTCAGTAATTCTTTTTCTACGATTACCAGCTATGAAAACCAAACTAAAAAGGCAATTACCAATATTTTTATACAGGAAGCCATGACGGCTTTTTTGAAAAAGCAGCTGGAAATTTATTTTATAGAAAATAAAGAGGAAGCAGAAAAAATTGCAAAGCAAGTTCTGATCAATAAAAGAAGCCGGGAAAAAGCTGAAAAAACCCGTATTGACATTAAAAAGCAATTAGGCGGCAAAGTGGATGTGGTCAACAGGGTTAAAAAATTTGTAGATTGCAGGACAAAGGATGTTTCTAAAAGAGAACTGTATATCGTAGAAGGGGATTCTGCCCTGGGTTCTTGTAAGCTAGGAAGAAATGCAGAATTCCAGGCCATTATGCCTGTCAGAGGTAAAATTTTAAACTGTTTAAAAGCTGATGACCACAAAATATTCCAAAGCGAAGTTATCACAGACCTTTTAAAAGTATTAGGCTGTGGAGTTGAATTTAGCAACAAGTACAACAGGGATCTTTCAAATTTTGATTTAAATAAATTAAATTGGGATAAAATTATTATTTGTACGGATGCAGACGTGGATGGTTACCAAATCCGAACTTTGATATTAACCATGCTTTACAGGCTTGTACCCACCTTAATCAGGGAAGGGAAAGTCTATATTGCGGAAACCCCGCTATATGAAATCCGGACCAACAAAAAGACTTATTTTGCTTACAATGAGGAAGAGAAAAAAGCCATTTTATCTAGAATTAAAGGTCATTACACTATCATGCGTTCAAAAGGTTTAGGGGAAAACGACCCGGATATGATGTGGGAAACAACGATGAACCCGGAAACCAGAAGACTGATTAAAATTGTCCCGGACGATATAGAAAAAACAAAAGAAATTTTTGAAATTCTTTTAGGAGACAATTTAGAAGGCAGAAAGGAATATATATCAGAATACGGTCATCTATATTTAGATCCTACGGATCTTGCATAAACTTTGATTAAAGGAGTAAAGACATGGGGGAAAAAACGACGACTATTGCAGAAAAGATTACAGATACCTTAAAGAAGAACTATATGCCCTATGCGATGAGTGTGATTGTTTCCCGGGCAATTCCTGAAATTGATGGTTTTAAACCTGCACACAGAAAATTACTTTATACTATGTATAAAATGGGTCTGCTGAAAGGAGGCAGGACCAAGTCGGCCAATATCGTAGGTCAGACCATGCGTCTTAATCCCCATGGTGATCAGGCTATCTATGAAACCATGGTCAGACTCACCACAGGCTGTGAATCTTTATTGGTTCCCTTTATTGATTCTAAAGGTAACTTCGGGAAACAATATTCAAGAGATATGGCCTATGCAGCGCCCAGATATACAGAGGCTAAGCTGGAAGAAATCTGTGAAGAATTATTTAAGGATATCGATAAAGATACAGTAGATTTCGTAGACAACTATGATGGCACAATGAAAGAACCTCTTCTTTTACCAGCGACCTTTCCTAATATTATTGTCAATCCCAACCAGGGAATTGCTGTAGGTATGGCCAATAATATTTGTTCATTTAATTTAAAAGAAGTCTGTCAGGCTACCATTGCTTATTTAGAAGATGAAAAGGTGGATATTTCTAAATATATCAAGGCTCCTGATTTTCCGACAGGAGGCAATATCATATACAATGCAGAAGAAATGAAAGAAATCTTTGAAACGGGCAGGGGTAGTTTCAGAATCAGAGCGGTTTATAATTACGATAAAAAAAGCAATGCCATTGAAATCACAGAAATTCCTTATACCACTACCGTAGAAGCCATTATTGAAAAGTTAGTCAGCTTAATTAAGGCAGGAAAAATAAGAGAAATCAATGATATCAGGGATGAAACAGATTTAGGTGGTTTAAAAATAACTTTAGACTTGAAAAGAAGTACTGACCCGGATGAATTAATGCGTAAATTATATAGCTTAACACCTCTTGAAGACAGTTTTAATTGTAATTTTAACATCCTGGTTGATGGTCATCCAAGAGTTATGGGCATCAAGGAAATTCTTTATGAGTGGACAAAATTCAGAATCAACTGTATCCGCAGAAGGACACAATATGATATCAATAAAAAGTCAGAAAAAAGACATTTACTGCTTGGCCTTGAAAAAATTCTGCTGGATATAGATAAAGCCATAAAAATCATCAGGGAAACGGAAAAAGAAAAAGAAGTCATTGCAAACTTAATGAAAGGCTTTAATATTGATGAAGTCCAGGCAGAATATGTAGCAGAAATCAAGCTTAGAAATTTGAATAAAGAATATATTTTAAACCGGACCAAAGAAATTGAAAGTATCGATAAAGAATTAAAAGCATTAAATGCCTTACTAAAAGATGAGAAAAAAATTAAGAAAGTGATTGCCCAGGAACTTGAAATGGTTGCAAAAAAATATGGAAGACCACGAAAAAGTAAAATCATTTCAGAAGAAAAAATTGAAACCCTTTCAAAAGAAGATTTCATAGACGATTACAATGTTAAAATTTTCTTAACCAGACAGCAGTATATTAAAAAGATTAGTCTAGTCTCCCTTAGGGCTTATTCTACCCAGGAATTAAAAGAAGGCGATGAAATTATTCAGGAAATAGAAGCAACAAACAAGTCAGAACTCTTATTGTTTTCAGACAAACAGAACGTTTATAAGATAAAAGCCTATGAATTAGAAGACACAAAAGCCAGCAGTCTTGGAGATTTTATCCCCAATATTGTAGAATTGGAAGAAGGCGAAAACATTATTTTTGTTGCTGCTGCCAGTGATAAGTATGAAGGGGATTTACTCTTTGCCTTTGAAAATGGCAAACTCGTAAAAATTCCTTTAAGGCTTTATGAAACCAAGCAAAACAGAAGAAAACTTATTAATTGTTTTTATGGCCGTTCAAAATGTGTTGCCATTTTGCATATTACAGAAGATATTGATATTTTGTTAAAAAGGAGCGATAATAAAGTTGCCCTTATCAATACCAGCTTAGTTGTAAAAGGCAATAATAAAAAAGCGGCTGGCAATCAGGCTGTCAAAGTAACCAAAAAAAGCCGTCTTGAAGCAGTATTGACAGTAGAGGATTTTTCAGGTAATGACGTGGAGCAATACCGGGCAACTTCCATTCCGGCAAAAGTACAGTCCATTTATACGCAAATAGAACTTAATATATAGAAAGGTACTGATTTCAATGAAAAACGATATCAAAGAAATATTGTTTAGCGAAGAGGAAATTGCAAAAAAGGTAAAAGAGCTTGCGCAAAAAATTACTGAAGATTACAGAGGAAAAGATCTTACCGTTATTGGAATCCTGAAAGGTTCTAATATTTTCATGGGAGACTTAATCCGAAAAATTGATATTCCCCTTCAAATTGATTTTATGGTGGTATCCAGCTATGGTCAGTCCACTGAAAGCAGTGGAATTGTTAAAGTCTTAAAAGACTTAGATTACAGTATCGAAGGAAAAAACATCTTAATTGTAGAAGATATTATCGATACAGGTTTGACCCTGCATTACTTAAAAGGAATCTTACAAAAAAGAAATCCAAACTCCATTAAGATTTGTACCCTATTAGATAAACCTGCAAGAAGAAAAGTGGATTTAGAGGTAGACTATGTAGGTTTTCAGATACCTGATGAATTCATTGTGGGTTATGGGATTGACTATAGTGAAAAATACAGAAATTTGCCATTTGTAGCTGTGTTAAAAGATGAAGTATATAAAAAGTAAAGTGACTTTGGGCTGTCTTAAAGAATTTAAGACAGCCCTTAATATTTTTAAGATGATAAAAAGGGCAATAAAAATGATTGGTTGAAATAATGATAAATTGATATTAGTATAATGAATGTAAAAAAGAAGGATAAGAGTGAAATGTAAAACAGCTGGCAGTAAGGGAGCATATAGTAAGCTTAAAAAAATTAAATCGTATAGATAGAGAGAAGCAACTTGTCTGATTAATCAGGAGAGAGAAAAAATATTAATTAAAATATTCTAATGATTGCAAACTTGATATAATTATGATATCATAATGATATAATTAATATATAAGTTCATAATAATATAATAGACAAAAATATAAGGAGGGAATGTTATGGAAGAAAAAATTTTAAAAGCAAAAGCGGGAATGCCTTGTTTAATTCTTTTTATTTTCCTGTATCTGGCTGCGATTGCTTCTATTATTTTCGGAGGAAACCTTTTAAGCAAGCAGAATAATTTGGGCGCAGTTTTTTTAACGATAGGGATTATTTGGGTATCGATTGGTTTTGTTCCTTTTCTTGGTCTGAAAATTATTAAGCCCCAGGAAGCTTTAGTACTTACCTTGTTTGGGAATTATATAGGTACTTTAAAAGAAGCAGGTTTCTTTTTTGTTAATCCTTTTGCAGTTGCTGTTAACCCAGCTGCCAAAACCCGTCTTGGACAAAGTGATGATGTCAGCCATATTCCCAGTATAAAATTAGAAGCGGGAATAAACCTGCAAAATAATTATGTAAGTAAAAAAATTTCTCTGAAAGTAATGACCTTAAACAACAAAAAACAAAAGATCAATGATGCTTTGGGTAATCCTATTGAAATAGGTATTGCAGTAATCTGGCGGGTAGTGGATACAGCGAAGGCAGTTTTTAATGTGGATAATTATAAAGAATATCTTTCATTACAATGCGATGGGGCATTAAGGGAAGTTGTCCGTATGTATCCTTATGACATTGGTTTGGTTGAGGATAATGGCGCTAACGGGGAAGCTGATGAATTTAGCCTTCGTGGTTCCAGTAAGGAAGTGGCACAACGGATTCGTGAGACGATACAGGCTAAAGTCGAAAATGCAGGCATTGAGATTTTAGAAGCCCGCATTACCCATCTGGCTTATGCACCTGAAATTGCTGCAGCGATGCTCCAAAGACAACAGGCAAGAGCTATTATTGATGCCAGAAAGATGATTGTGGACGGTGCCGTTGGTATGGTAGAAATGGCTTTGGAGATGCTTAATGAAAAACAAGTTATACAACTCGATGAGGAACGTAAAGCTGCCATGGTATCGAACCTGTTAGTTGTTCTTTGCGGCAACAGAGACGCCCAGCCAGTTATCAACAGTGGCAGTCTGTACTAAAATGGATAATAAAAAGCAAATTCCTTTACGAATATCTTCAAAGTTATATGAAGAGATAGCTGCCTGGGCTGAAGAAGAATTCCGTTCGGTAAATGGTCAGATTGAATATCTTCTTACAGAATGTGTGAAGCAAAGAAAAAAGAATGGCCGGCCTGTTCCGAAAGATCTTGGAAAAAAAGAAGAATAAAAGCAAAGTGTACACAGGTGGTGGGTTATTTATAAATTTGCTTACCTGTGTATTTTATTTTTGAATAGAAATAAAATGCTGTTCATTTTTAATGTTTTAAATTGTATACAAGGAGAAGGAATAGAAGACGTAGCTTATTCAACAGCATTGTGTATAGTTTAAAATGTTGAAATAGTGAGAAATTTATGTTATATTAAATTTATTGTATTAGGTGTAAAAAGGAGGAGAATGATGCAGATAAATACAATTAAATAAGTGCTCAGACAATTCATTTGTTATGCAAGTATTGGTAGTTTGGTATTCTTTACAGGATGGCAGCCTTGTTATGCAGAAGACAGCAGCTATTTAGAAAATAGAGTAATAGAAATTTCAGCTGGTGCTTATCATACAGTTGCCTTGAAAGAAGATGGAACGGTATGGTCATGGGGTAATCAAAATTTTGAATCTACAGATGATTATGACGAGGAGCAAAGCTGTAATAGTAAGGCAGAACAAGTAGAAAGTCTGGAAGATATAAAAGCCATTGCCGCAGGATATCATCATGTTGTAGCCTTAAAAGAAGATGGGACCGTATGGTCTTGGGGAAATAATGTCTTTGGTCAGCTTGGCCATACAGATTTTGTAGTAAGAAATAATCAACCAATGATGGTAGTGGATCTGAAAGACGTAAAAGCCATTGCCGCAGGGGAATGGCATACGGTAGCCTTAAAAGAAGATGGAAGTATATGGGCATGGGGTGATAATGAAGATGGTCAGCTTGGTGATGGCCGAGTTATAGCTACAAACAAACCAGTTCAAGCAATAGATATAGAAGAAGTAGTAGCGATAGCATCAGGTAACTGCTTTACAGTCGCCTTAAAACAAGATGGCACCGTATGGACATGGGGACTTTATTTTTACTATGATCCGATAGAAAATGTAGATATAGCAATGACATCTACTCAGCCGGTCTGTAAAGAAGGCATAGAAGATGTCAAAGCAATAGCAGCGGGCTCTGATCATGTTGTCGCTTTAAAAGAAGATGGCACCGTATGGGGATGGGGATCTAATTTCGCTGGTCAATTAGGTGCTATTGTGATAGCGGACAGTGATACAAATAATGAATTCAAATATGAACGATTTATGCAAGTAAGTGGTATGGAAAAAGTCAAAGCAATTGCTGCAGGATACAATTATACAATAGCGTTAAAGAAGGATGGCAGCTTATGGGTCTGGGGCAGAAATAATCTGGGTAATTTAGGAGATGATTCAATAGAAACAATTAGCATTGAGCCAGTACCTGTAAAGGATTTGGAAGATGTCATAGCAGTGTCAGCGGCTGATGATCATATAGTAGCCTTAAAAAAGGACGGTACCGTATGGTCATGGGGGCTTAATCTGTACGGCCAGTTGGGAGATGGTACGGTAATGTATACTAGTAAACCAGTACAAACAAAAATAAAATAAAAATTACTTTTATAAAAAGGTTTTGTTAGTAAGACGGTATCTATTTATGGATACCGCCTTTTATGTTAAAAAAAAGTAGCGTATAATGGTAGGAGAATTATTTGAAATATATAGGATAAGGATTATGATAACAAGATAGTAATGAAATATATAAAAAGACAGGGAGAATGTTAAATGAGAGTATTTGTCGCGATTGACTTTGATAATAAATTAAAAGCCTATTTAAAAGAAAAGCAAAATGAGCTTAAGACATATTGCACTAAAGGGAATTTTACTCATGAAGAAAATTTTCATTTAACAATTGTTTTTATAGGAGAAGTTAAACCAGAACAAATTCCTGAGATTGAAAAAGTAATGGATAATGCGGCAGGTCAAAGTGAAGGTTTTACCCTTAAACTGAGTCATTTTGATTATTTTAAAAGACAGGATGAATACCTGCCCTGGATTGGTTTAGACGGGGATTTAACAAGTTTAAATGATTTATATCGTAAGCTTCATTCGAAATTAAAAGTTCTTGGTTTTTCATTAGAAGAAAGAGATCTGAAAGCTCATATCACTTTAGGCAGAAGGGTTAAATTTAATGAGCCTGTTCAAATCATTAAGAAAAATTTTATCATTGATCCCATAACCGTTCCCGTAACTTCTATTGTCCTTATGGAAAGTAGCAGAGTAAACAATAAGTTGACTTATATACCTCTTTATGAAAAAAATTTAAATATAAGAAGTTAACTATTATAATAATATAAGCATAGTAATAAGCTTTTTTATGTTACTATATTAATCAAAACTTTAAAAAACAATAAACTTTTAAATTAGGAAGGAATGAGAGCATATGGATAAAAACCCAGTCGTAATGATTTGTATGGAAGATGGAAGTCAAATGAAAGTTGAACTATATCCGGATATAGCACCTAATACGGTTAATAATTTTATTTCTTTAGTCAAGAAAGGTTTTTATGATGGCTTAATTTTTCACAGAGTCATCAAAGGTTTTATGATTCAGGGAGGAGATCCGCAAGGAACAGGAGCAGGCGGACCAGGATATAGCATCAGGGGAGAATTTATAATAAACGGCTTTGATAATAATTTAAAACATACCAGAGGGGTTATTTCTATGGCCAGGGCTCAAAATCCGGACTCTGCTGGTTCCCAGTTTTTTATTATGCATGAAGACGCACCTCATCTGGACGGACATTATGCGGCTTTTGGAAAAGTGATAGAAGGTATTACTGTCGTAGACAAGATTGCGAGTGTAGAGACGGATTATTTTGACCGACCTTTAGAAGAACAAAGAATTAAGTTTATGACAGTAGATACTTTTGGGAAAGAGTATCCGGAACCAGAAAAATTATAAAAAATTGAGCGTTCAAAGGAAGGATTATCCTGTTGTGAGTAGTCCCACAGTTTTTCTTTAAAAATTTACATTAAAAAGCTCCCAAAATGGCAATAATATATAAAAAAGATTTTGGGAGTGGATATTCTTGAGCAGCTATGATAATGCAAAGGCAATGAGGGAACTTAGAAAAAGAAGAAAAGAAAAAAAGCTATGTACCCGTTGTGGCAAACCTGTTTTTGGTGTTCATGTCCAGTGTGATGCCTGTAGGGAATATAGCAGGATTTATGCCTTGCTGCATCCAAAAGAAAAAGTAATTATAAGACATTTAAAAAGTTGGGAAATAAAAAATAAAAAACTTTATGATATTCTTATTAAAAAGCGAATTACAATTCCACAATTGGCAAAAATGATAGGGGTTTCATCAAGAAGTGTGGACAGATGGGTATTTGAGGGCTGTATTCCAAAACTGGAAAACAGGGAAAAGGTCAATGCTTATTTAAATATGGAAGTTTTTGAGTTAGAATAAAATATTTTAGTTTTTTTATATTTTTTCTCTTAATTTTTTAAAATAAATGATATAATGGTTTAATATATCATTTATTACGGAGGATAAATATGTGTTTAAATACAATTTTATTTGATTTGGATGGTACTTTGCTTCCGCTGGATATGGATACTTTTATGAATGTTTATTTTGAAGAAGTGGGAAAGCTCTTCAGGGATATAGTAAATCCTAAAGAATTAATTACTAATATCTGGAAAGCTACAGAAGAGATGATGAGAAATACAGAATATAAGACGAATGAAGAAGTTTTTACAGAAGCTTTTGAAAAATATATGGGAAGGGATATCCGCATTTTTATAAACAGACTCAATGATTTTTATGATAAAGAATTTATGAGAGTTAGAAAAGCCACAGGTGATTCACCCTTTATAAGAAAAGCAGTTTATCTTTTAAAAGATAAGGGTTATGATATCGTGGTAGCTACCAATCCGCTCTTTCCTAAAAAAGCCATTGTACACAGGATCAGGTGGGCAGGTTTTTTGCCTGAAGATTTTAGATATATCACCTGTTATGAAGAAAGTCATTATTGTAAACCAAATATAAAGTTTTATGAAGAAGTCCTTGAAAAGATTAATAAAAGTCCCAAAGAATGTATGATGGTTGGTAATGATGTGAAAGAAGATTTAGTAGCAGGCAAATTAGGTATTAAAACTTTTTTAATTGAAGATTATATTGTTGACAAAAAAGAATGTGATTTCTTACCAACCTATAGAGGGAGATATGAAGATTTTTATAAATTCGTATATGAATTACCAGAAATATCATAAAAATACAATTATCTATTTTATACATATTTTCGACGTTAATCTGGTTTTTCTTGTGCAGCTATCCTATAAATGGTTTAATAAAATGAATGTTTTTTAGTCAAAATAATAGTGTAATGAACACATCCCATAAAAAATAAAAATATTTTTCATAAACACCGTTGACAGCGGTAAAAATGTATGGTAACTTAGACATAGGCTTTATGCCAAATATATTAATGTTTTGGAGGATTTTAAATGAAAAAAGGCACTGTAAAATGGTTTAACGCAGAAAAAGGTTTTGGATTTATTTCTGTGGAAGGAGAAGATGACGTTTTCGTACATTTCTCTGCTATCCAAGGCGAAGGTTTTAAAACTTTGGAAGAAGGTCAACAAGTAGAATTCGAAGTAGTCGAAGGCGCTAGAGGACCTCAAGCAGCGAATGTATCTAAATTATAATAATTCATATTATTATATATTTAAATATATCGCTACACAATCATACCACCCCTTAGAGGGTGGTATTTTTGTTGAAAAAGAGTTAAAAATTTATCAAATTTATGTTATAATTTATGAAACTTTTTTATTTTTATTGTGTTATAATTGAAAATAAATTTTTTATCAGTGTTAGGAGGAAAACCAATGAGCCAGATTAAGTATAAAAGTACCAGAGGAGGACAAGCAGATATTTCTTCTTCATATGCGATTGTCCAGGGGATTGCACAAGATGGCGGTTTATTTGTACCTCAGGAAATTCCTAAGCTCGATTGCCCTTTAGAAGATTTAAAAGATATGAGCTATCAGGAATTGGCCTATCAAATTATGAAAAATTACTTATCTGATTTTACAGAAGAAGAGCTGAAAGATTGTATTAATAAAGCTTATGATAAAAAATTTGATGATAAAAAGATTGCCCCTTTAGTAAAACATGACGATGTTTACTTTCTGGAGCTTTTCCATGGGCCAACTTTGGCTTTTAAAGATATGGCCCTTTCAATTTTACCTCATTTATTAAAGACTGCTGCAAAAAAATTAAACATTGAAAAGGAAATTGTTATTTTGACAGCAACTTCAGGGGATACAGGAAAGGCAGCCCTGGAAGGCTTTGCTGATGTAGAAGGTACAAAGATTATTGTCTTTTTCCCGCAAGATGGTGTGAGCGAAATTCAAAAAAGACAAATGACTACCCAGGTGGGAGATAACACCTATGTTATAGGGATAGAAGGTAATTTTGATGATGCCCAGAATGGTGTAAAGCAAATTTTTGGAGATGAAGCTTTTAATCAGTATTTAAGTGAAAACAATTATATGTTTTCTTCTGCCAATTCGATTAATATCGGCCGTTTGGTACCCCAGATTGTATATTATTTTTATGCTTATTTCCAAATGGTCCAGGCTGGGGAAATTGCTTTAGGAGACCAGGTCAATATTGTTGTACCAACAGGTAACTTTGGTAATATTTTGGCTGCTTATTATGCAAGGCAAATGGGACTTCCTGTTGCCAAATTAATCTGTGCTTCCAATGACAATAAAGTTTTATATGATTTCTTCAACACAGGGAAATATGATAAGAACAGAGAATTTATTTTAACGATTTCTCCTTCTATGGATATTTTAATATCCAGTAACTTAGAAAGATTACTTTATCATATTGCCGATGAAGATGCCAATAAGACCAAAGAATTGATGGAAAAGTTAAAAACACAAGGTCATTATGAAATTACACCTGAAATGAAAGATAAATTAAAAATTTTCCATGGCGGTTTTGCAACGCAGGCGGAAACCTGTAGAAGAATTAAAGAGCTGTTTGATAAGACTGCATATCTTATAGATACTCATACCGCTGTGGCTTATTCGGTTTATAAAGATTATCTTGAAAAAACAGGAGACACTACAAAAACCATCATTGCATCCACGGCAAGTCCTTATAAATTTACAACCAGTGTTATGAAAGCTATCGATAGCCAGTACGAAGGTTATTCAGATTTTGAATTAATTGAAAAAATGAGCCAGTTAATAAAGAGGGAAACCCCAAAAGCGATAAAAGACATTGATAAAAGGCCTGTTCGTCATACGACAGTTTGCAAAAAGGACGAAATGAAAGCAGTCGTAGAAAAAATATTAATAAAATAATAAAAAAGTTTATCCAGTGATAACTGGATAAACTTTTTTGTTTTCTTTAAGACCTTTGGTCTGGGGGTCGATGATAATGGTGTCTCCGGGATTAAGCCCATTTTTAATAATGATTTCCTGCTCTGTTTCTAATCCTTTTTCTACGATCTGGATTTGAGCCCGGCCATTTTTAATAATCCAGAGAGCATCCTGGTCCTGATAAGTAAAGAGGGCTGTTTTTGGAACACTAATACAATTGTCTTCTTTAAAAGTTGTAAAGTTAACTTGAAGGGCATAACCGGGTTTTAAAGGAATGGGTGAATTATTTATTTCAATGCTTACTTTAATTCTTTCTTCTTCCAGTCCTAAAGCTGAAATGCTTTGTTGGGCATAAGGAGCGATTTCTTTTACAATTCCTTTTATCATTACATCTTCTTTATTAGTTTCCAAATACATTTCTACAGGCATATTTTCTTTAATATCGAGGATATCTTCTGTTAAAAGATAAACTTCAACTTCAAGTTTTTTTGGGTCAATCATTGTAAGCAGTGGAGTACCTGGGGCAGTAATCATTTTTTCTTTTACATTTAATTCACTGATGATTCCGTCCATAGGAGCAGTCATTTCAGCTTTGCTCATTTGGTATTCGAGTAAATCAATTTGTGCACGGATGACTTCTTTTTGTCCTTTAAAATATTGAGCGGTACCTTGTGGGGCTTTATATTGATCCTTTAAGATCTGAAGGGCTTGTTCTTGTTGCAGTAAAAGATTTGCTGCCGTTTCGGCGGCTCTTTTTGCTTCTTCATAAGCAGTTTTACTAATGGCTCCGTCTTCATAAAGCGATTGAGCTTTTTTAAATTCTTCTTCAGAGGCTTCTTTTTGAAGTTTTGCCTGTTCTATCATTAAATTTTGCTGTGCAATTTGAGCTGAAGAAGGACTTTGATAACTTTGGGCTTCCTGACCTTTGATACTTTCCAGTTGAGCTTTTAGCTGTTCCAGTTGATAGAGCATTTCTTGAGTATTATAGCTTATAAGGATATCACCTTTTTTTACAGACTGATTTTCTTTTATATGAATTTTATTAATTTCAGCAGACAAAGGGCTAAAAAGGGTTACTTCATCGGCAGTTACAACTTTTCCTTTTTCATGAATATTTTTTGTTACGGTTTTTGGCACTATTTCCAAACAAATGACTTCAATAGGCTTGCTATAGTAAAAATAGCTGCCAATAAGAAGAATTAAAATCATTACAGCCCAAAGAATTCTTTTAGCCGTCTTTTTCATTTCCAGCACCTCCTAGATTTCCAGTTCCTTTAGGACATTTACTAAGTCTAACTGTTTTATTTTTTTGCTGGTTGAAATTTGTGCAATAAAAACTGAAAGCGTGGTGCCCCAAAAAGCAGTAAAAAGAGCAGGGGGCTCAATAGCTGACGGGATAGTAAACAAATCCGTGGACATACTTTTAGAGATGGTTTCCATCATGGCATAAGCCATCGGTATTCCTGCAAGCATGCCTGCAAAAGCAATGCTCCACTGTTCAAAGCTAATCACTTCTAAAACTTCCTTTTGCGTCATACCCAGAACCCTCAAAGATGCCAATTCTCTTGTCCTTTCGGATAAGGAAATAATACTGGAATTATAAACGATAGCAAAGCCTGTGAGAATCACAAAAATTCCCAATATCCATATCATGGATGCATAGGAGCCAATCATTTGATTGTATTTATCAATTATTTTTTCCTTTTCTTCCATCGAAGAAATAATAGGAGAATTATTATATTTATCCTTTAAGGATTTTATAGCTTTTTTATCTAAGGAGAGTAAAGCCGAAGTGGCCATAGGCGGTTCCTTCAATATTTGACTTAACTTTTTTTGATTCATATAAGCGTTTACACCAAAATATTGGGGGATAATACCAGTTACCCTGACAGTAACCTTATCTTCTTTATCTTCAAGCCAGATACTTTCAAGGTTTATATAACTGCCTACTGAGACATCAAGGGCTTTTGCTGCTGACTCAGAAAGGATAATCCCTTCATCTGGAGGATAAATTTTATGCCCTTTCTTGTCAATGATATTATAAAGATTAGAATCTTTTTCAAGTCCTAATATGACCAAATCTTTTTGATGCCAGTTATTTTTTAGACGGGCTGGAACTTCCAATAAAGGTTCGACCTTTTTAATACCAGTTTCACGGCTTAAAAGCCTGCAAACTTCCTCGGAAGAAAGGGGACCAGAAAAAGATATTTTCAAATCAGCGGTTTGGATTCTTTCAAACTGATCGTATATCATCAAATCGATCAAGCGATTGAAAGAGCCAATGAAAGCCATCAAACTAAAGGTAAACATGATTCCTAAGAAGGTGAAAAAGGATCTGCCTTTATTTCTCGATATATTTCTTGCTGCCATGCGGCCCTGGGTATTAAGGGAAGACCAAAAAATTCTAATTTTTTCTATCAAGATATTTTTACCCGGGGGAGGAGCAGGAGGCCGCATGGCTTCTGCAGGATGGAGTTTAAGGATTCCCCTGGCAGCTTCGTAACCAGCAATTAGGCTAAAAAGCATGGTAAGAAGAACACCATAGATAAGGTATTCCAGCTGAAAACTTGGGACCAAATCAGGAAGATTAAAAAATTCATTATAGATATCCAACATAGGAGCGGTTAATAAAAGACCTGATAAAGAACCAATCAGTCCGCCAAAAAAACCAATAATAAGGGCATAAGAAGCATAATGAAAGAGAATTTCAAAGTTGGAATAACCAAAGGCTTTCAGGGTTCCTATTTGTCCTCTTTGCTGTTCTGTCAGCCGTTTAATCATAATATATAAGATGATGCTGGAGATTAATAAAAATAAAAAAGGAATAGAATCGGCAACACTTTTTAGACCATCTAATTCAGATTTTAAGAGCAGGTGGCTGGTTTGTTCATCCCTGGGATAAATGCTTTGGAGCCCATACGTTTTTAATTTTGTTTCTAAGCGGCTTTCGACATCTTCATAGCTTGCGTTTTCCTGTAAGGTAAAAGTAATTTCATTAACCGTATTTTTCTGATTCAACAAGGAAGTCATGACATCATAAGGAACATAGGCAATCCCAAAGCTTTCAGGAGAAGGATAAAAATCTTGGGCAGTTCTTAAGGCGTAAGCAAAATCAGGGCTTTGCCCTTTTCCCATGACTGTAAAGGGAATTATTTTACCTTCTATAATGAGTTCTATGGAATCCCCGATATTAAGCTGATGGGTATCAAAAAAGCGGGCATCTAACCATAGATTTTTTTCGTTATTATTAAGAGATTTGCCTTCTATCAGATGTACACCGTTTATAGGATTTTTTTCATCAGGAAAAACAGAAACCATTCTCAGATAGATGTTTTTTTCACTGTCAGGGGCATAAAGCCTAACATCTTTAATCAGCCTTCCTTGCAGCTTTTTAATTCCCCCGGTATTTTCAAGCCTTTTCAGCTCCGATAAAGGCATTTCTTGAACATAGGCAAAACCATCTGCAAAGTTGTGATTGGTGTAGAAATTATGAATAGCCCTTTCAAAATCCTGAATGACCATAGACATTGAACAAAAGACCATAATACCGATGGAAATGACAAAGATACAGGCCAGGTAAGCCATCTTATTTTCTCTTAAATCTCTGAGCATTTTCCTGAAAAGCATTACCAGTTCACCTCCTCCGGTGAAACAGGTGATGGATTGTTTTCAATTTTCTCAATTCGTCCATCAATAATATAAAAGATTCTATGGGCAATTTTAGAAATTTCTGTATTATGGGTGATGACAATTACAGTTTTCTTATGGATTTCATTGAATCTTTTAAGAAGCTTTAAGACTTGTATTCCTGTTGATAAGTCCAATGCGCCTGTGGGCTCATCGCAAAGTAAAATTTTTGGATTTTTGGCAAGAGCTCTGGCAATAGCAATTCTTTGCTGCTGGCCGCCAGAAAGTTGAGAAGGGAAGTGGTCTTTTCTGTCATATAAATCAATTTCTTTAAGGACATCTTCAACTTTTAAAGGATTTTTTGCAATTTCTACAGAAAGATTAATGTTTTCTTCTGCCGTCAGGTTTGGAATCAGATTATAAAATTGAAAGACAAAGCCAACGGCCTCTCTCCTGTATTGAGTTAAAGTTTTTTCATCGGCATTGTGCAGGGGTTGTTCATAAAAAAATAATTCCCCAGAGCTAGGTTTGTCCATTCCTCCTATGATATTTAAGAGAGTACTTTTTCCTGAACCACTGGGACCTAAAACAACAATAAATTCCCCATCATAGATTTCAAAATTTACATTTCTAAGAGCATGAACCGTTACTTCACCCATTTGATAGTCTTTAGAAATATTAATTCCCTTTAATAATGTGTCCATGATCCACCTCCGTGGATAAAGAGTGCGTACTAACCAAACATAGAGTCTAACTCTACCTAACACAATCGTAGCACTGATTTAAAAAAAGGTCAATAGAAATTGGTATTTTACACATAATATATGAGCATGATATATTATTATATTAGTTGGGCAATTTAATTCATTTTAAGATTAAATAAAGGAGGTTATTTATGTATAAAGATATTTCTTTTGAAGATTATAGCCAGGAGTTTATTAAGCAATTGCCAAAAGGTGTTTTTTTAAATGTAAAAGGCAAAGAGACCATAAATACCATGACCATTGGCTGGGGCAATATTGGGGTGATTTGGGGCAAGCCTGTCATGACCATATTGGTTAGATACTCCAGATATACATACAAGCTTTTAGAAGAATCTAATGAATTTACTGTTAGTGTTCCCTTAAACGGGCAATTAAAAAAAGAATTGGGTTTTTGTGGGACAAAATCTGGAAGGGACTATGACAAATTTAAAGAATGTCATTTGACTGCGGTAAAAGGAAAAGAAGTTGATGCACCGATTATTGATGAATGCGATTTACACTTCGAATGCAAAGTCGTACATAAACAAGCAATGGAGCCAGCACTATTAGATGAAAATATTCATGAAAATTACTATTCCAATCATGATTATCATGTGATATACTATGGTGAGATTGTAGCAAGTTATATAAAACAAAGTTAGGAAAGAGGTAGTTTTATGAGTCTTTACAATGAGTGGGAAAATCATATTGAACAATTAGGAACAAAAGAACAAAGACAAAAATTTATCCAAAACTATCTTGAAAAAGAAAAAGAAGCTTACGAAAAAATCCTGGAAAATAAAATACAAAATATTGAAGGAAAAGTTAAGGATCTGGCAAGTGAATATGGTATGACACCAGTTGAATTTGCTGGTTTTATCGATGGAATTAATACCAGCTTGACAGAGGAAGTGAATTTAGAAGACCTGACAGAGGATTCAGAAGTAAAATTAAACATTGAATACGAAAAGCTTTATTGGAATATGCTGGATGCCAAAGCGGAATGGCTTTATAACATTCCTGCCTGGGCTGATATTTTAAGTGAAGAAAGAAGAAAAGAAATTAAAAAGGAATACAATCGTTCAAAGATAGTTGTAAAACCTAAGAAAATTGGAAGAAATGATCCCTGTCCTTGCGGCAGTGGTAAAAAATATAAAAAGTGCTGTTATGATAAAGACACCCGTTAAAGCGGGTGTCTTATATATTTTAGGCTTTATTAAAATGAATTATAGAGTATTAGCAGAACCTAAAACGTTTATGATTTTGTCTTCTACTAATTTTTCAATTCTTTCTCTGGCTACACCAAGATATTTTCTTGGGTCAAATTCAGCCGGTTGTTCCCCGAATACTTGTCTGATTGCTGCAGTCATAGCCAGTCTGATGTCTGTGTCCATATTAATTTTACATACAGCCATGGAAGCAGCTTTTCTTAGCATTTCATTAGGTACACCGGCAGCTCCTTGAATTTGTCCGCCGTATTTGTTACAAAGTTCAACAGATTCAGGGTCAACAGAAGAAGCACCGTGAAGAACAATGGGGAAGTTATGGAAGCCAGCTGCTTCTAATTTTTCAGTAATTAAAGCTAAACGGTCAAAATCTAATTTTGCTTCTCCTTTAAATTTATATGCACCATGGCTTGTACCAATAGCCACTGCCAAAGAGTCAACACCAGTTCTTCTTACAAAGTCAACTGCCTGGTCAGGGTCGGTATATGTAGCATCTGCAGCTGAAACTTTAACATCGTCTTCTACGCCTGCCAGTTTTCCTAATTCAGCTTCTACAACAACACCTCTGGCATGAGCATATTCAACCACTTCTTTTGTTTTTGCTACATTGGTTTCATAGTCATAATGAGAACCGTCAAACATAACAGAAGTAAAACCAGCTGCAATGACTTCTTTAACGGTTTCCAAATCAGGACCATGGTCTAAATGAAGGGCTAAATCAATGCCGGTTTCTTCAATAGCCGCATCAACCATTTTCTTTAAATATCCAGGTCCGGCATATTTAATAGCACTTTTGGATACCTGAAGAATAACTGGAGATTTTAATCTGCCAGCGGCGCGGGTAATCGCCTGAATGATTTCCATATTATTGATGTTGAAAGCACCAATAGCATATTTCCCTTCAAATGCTTTGTTAAACATTTCTTTTGTTGTTACTAATGCCATTTTTATTCCACCTTTCAAAATGATTAATTATTTTTGGAAGTCACTTGTCTTTTATTCCTTCCTTATTATAATAGTTCACAAAATATATTACAACATTTTTAATTTTAAATAAAAGTAAAACTAGATACTTTTTTGGTATATTATAACATATAATAAATAAATTTACAATGATTATCACTTAAAATGAAATGGTTACTTTCATAATTTTTTGTGATATAGTAAAAATATAAATTAGTCATAAAAAAGAAGGTGAAGGCAATGTTACTTTTTAAAAAGGAAAGAGAAATGCTAAGTCTGGTCGATAAGCATCAGGAGGCTGTGCTGGAATGTTATGAATTATTTACTGAAGGTCTTAAAGAATTAAATGAAAAGGGATTAAATAATAAAGTTGAAATATTGGCAAAAAAGGTAGGAGAAGCAGAATCTAAAGCAGATTCTGTCCGGCACGAAATCATTCAGTCGCTTCTTAAAGGCGTTTTACTTCCTGAATCAAGACGAGAGTTATTAAAATTAATTGAATTAACCGATGAAATTGCAAATAAATGCGAAGAAATCATTAAACAAATTTGCCTGCAGCAAATAGAGTTTATGGAAGAAATAAAACCGCATATCAGGGAAATTACGGAAAAAACCAGAATTCAACTGATAAAAATAAGAGAATTAGTCAATATGGTATTTAGCAATATGACAAAAGCCCATAGCCTTCAAGATGAACTTATCGATATTGAAAGGCTGGAGTCAGAAGTCGACGATGAAGAATATAATGCAATATATAAACTGTTTAGAATGAAAGTAGAACTGGCAAGAAAAAACCAATTAAAATCTATCATAGCAGATATAGCAGATATTTCTGATATAGCAGAGGATATATCTGACATGTTAGAAATGATTATGGTACTTAGAAAGGTTTGATAATATGGGTTTGCCGTCAGTATTAGCCGGGGCAGTTTTAGGTTGGGCCCTGGGCAGCAACGGGGCTTCCAATTGCTTTGCTGCTGCAGTATCCACAAGAATTGTTAAATACAGAACAGCTGTAATTTTAACTGCAATTTTTGTAATTATTGGCGCTTATGCAGAAGGAGCAAAAGGGATCTTTAAAATAGGAGATTATGCTTATAGCAGCGGAATTGATACATCAACCAAAGCTTTTTTTGTAATGCTTGCTGCGGCATTAACGGTGACTTTAATGACGGTACTGCATTTACCTGTATCAACATCTCAGGCTGTTATAGGTGCTATTATTGGTGGAGCCCTGCTTGGAGGCAAGCCTGATTTTACGGAGGGCATTAAATTTTTTATTGCATGGTTTGCAACTCCTTTTGGTGCCATCGCCATTTCATTTGTTTTGTATAAAATTTTTGAAAAGTATGTCGAAAAAAGTATTAGTAATTATGAAATTTATGATAGAGTTATCATCATTGGTTATTATATTTCTGGTATTTTTGCAGCTTATTCTTTAGGTGGCAATAATGTTGCCAATGTGACAGGTATTTATGTGGGAAAATTAGACATATTAAGTGTAAAAGCTGCTGTTATAATAGGCGGGATTACCATAGCTACTGGTGTTCTTACCTATAGCAAGGGCGTTATGAAAACGGTAGGGGAAAGCCTGGTGACTCTTTCTCCTGTTTCTGGCTTAATATCGGTTTTTACTTCAGCAATTGTTGTATTTATTTATGCAAAAATAGGTATTCCCGTATCTGCATCTCAGGCAATTGTTGGTGCTGTAATTGGAATAGGTCTTGTAAAAGGGGTTAATACCATTAGTTTTAAAACCATTCGCAATATTGTTTTTGCCTGGTTTGGAACCCCTACAATTGCTGGAATAATCAGTCTTTTTTTATTCAAAATTTTTGTATTGAATTCATAAAAAAATGGGAGTATAATGTAGTTGATGATTGGGAAGTACCATTATATGGAAATTATTATCTAATCTATAAAAAGCTATAAGGAGTAAGGGAAATGGGCAAGCTTGAGATAGAAGAAATTATAAATAAAATCATCCAAATGGATCAAAAAGCTATGGAAAGTCAACAAAAGTTCGAAAAAATAAAAAAGGAAAATGAAAAAAAGCTTAAAGAGACCTGCAGGCAAATGGAAGAAGACATTATTCAGGAAGCCAGAAGAACTGCAGATAATAAATATAAAGAGGAAATCGAAAAGTGTAATATACTTGTAAATTCCATTTTAGAAGAAGGGGAACAAAAGATAAAAAGATTAAATGATTCTTTTGAGAAAATTCGTCAGGGACTTTCTGAATCGATCTTTAAAGAAATATTTGAAATTGATTAGGAGATTTTACAAATGGGAAGCATAACGAACTTTGCGGCAATTAACACTAAAATACAGGCAAAGAAAAGATATTTATTAAATGAAAACGATTATAAAATGCTTCTATCGAAGAGAAATGTTTCGGAGATTGTGGCCTATCTTAAAAATAATACAGGTTATGGTGAATTATTTAAAAATACGAATCCTCAGACGATTCACAGAGGGCAAGTTGAGATAGAGTTGTACAGAAATATTGTTAAGCAGATAGAAGATTTTCTGCCTTATTTTCAAGGAAATTATAAGAAGTTTTTTTTAGCCCTTTTATGTGAATATGAAATTGAAGATTTAAAGCTAATCCTGAGAACGATTAACAGAAATGAAGACAGTTCTATGCTTGAAGAGTTACTGATTCATTCAAAAAAATATAGCCGTTTGGATTACGAAAGGCTATTAAATTCAAAAGACATGGAAAGTTTCTTTGAAAACCTTAAAGATACGGTTTATTACATTCCTATAAAAAATGATAATAAAGAAGACATATTAAAAAGAGAATTCCACATTGAAATGCAGTTGGAGCTTATTTTATACAAAACTTTACTGGAAAGGGCAGAAACTTTATCCAAAGAAGATGAAAAGATTATTAAAGAATGTTTAGGGATTAATATTGATTTAAATAATATCCAGTGGATTTACAGGGGTAAGAAATATTTTCATATTCCCCCGGAAGAAATATTAATCTATTGTATCCCTGGTGGTTATCGGTTAAGTTATAAAAAATTAAAAGAGCTTGTTTATGCGCCAAACCTGAAAGATTTTATTGAACAAATCAAGGCTTCAAAGTATGCTTTCATTTTTCCCAATGAAGAAGATGTATTTATAAAAAGAAGAATTAACAGATATCTTTATAAATTATATTTAAACAAGCAAAAAGAAAACCGGATGAACATCATGGAGGCAATTTCATATATTCATTTATTAAAATGTGAAGTTGAAGATATCATTAGTGTGATAGAATCCATCCGTTATAATTTAGATAAAAATCTCTTAAAAAGGTATTTAATACGAGAATGATAAAAGCGATGGAGGTCTTTTTTATGGCAGTCGAAGAAATGGTAACCATGAATTTAGTGGGTGCCTTAAAAGATGAGAACAAACTTCTAAGGCAAATTATTTTGATGGGCAATGTTCATTTGCAAACCGACATAAGCAACATTTATGAAAATTATTTTGCCCTTAATCTTTTAGAAGAAAGTCTTGCCAGGGACAATCATCCTGGTGAAGAACAAACTGATCCAAATAATAACAACGATTTTAATGATTTGTTCCAAAAGGCAAAATATATTGCACAAGCGTTAGAAGTAGATTCTGACGCGGTTTTTTCTTCTGTTGATGAAAACATTGACTATAGTCAATGTAAAAGTAAAGTTTGTGAGCTTTATCATGAAATTTATCCTATTTACGAAGCAATTTTACAAAAACAAGAAAAAATTGAAGAGTATAAGGCTTATAAGGAAAGTATTAAATATATATCTGATTCAGAGATTGATTTTAATCAGTTGAATCAGTTGAATTTTTTTAAGTATAAAATCGGCTTGCTGTCCCATGAAAATAAAATGAAAATTATCAAAAATATCGAGAATATGACAGCTATTATTTACGATATTGGAACAAGGGATGATCTGGAAGTATTCTTTATTATTTATCCTCAGGGATATGAAACTGAAACCGAAAGAATTTTAAAATCTCTTAATTTCAAAGAAATAATAATTCCGGAAGCATTACATGGAACGGCGGCAGAAATGAAAGAGCAGATAGAAAAAGTGCTTCATCAGGAAAGTATTGAATTAGAAATACTTTTTCAGAAAATAAACAAGATAAAAGAAGAGTATCAGGATATTATTAGGCAAGTGTTTGTTGAATTAAAGATTATCATGAAGATTGAAAGCATCAAAGAAAAAATTATAAGAAAGAATAATGCCTTTATTTTATCTGGTTGGGTTCCAAAAAGCCAAATGGATGAAATAAAAAATAAACTTTCAACAGTCAGTGATAATTTTAAAATAAGTTTTAAAGATGTTGAAGAGATTGGCTTAGATGTCTTGCCACCCACTAAATTAAAAAATCCAAAGCTGTTTAAGCCTTTCGAAAGTTTAGTAAAGATGTATGGCATTCCAAATTATTATGAATTAGATCCGACCGCATTTTTGAGTATATCTTATCTTGTTATGTTTGGTTCTATGTTTGGAGATGTGGGTCAGGGGCTGATTTTTATACTGTTTGGACTTTTCCTTCAAAAAAAGAATATGGCTTCTTTTTTTGGTCAACTTTTAACCCGTTTAGGGGTTAGTTCGATGTTTTTTGGCGTTTTGTATGGCAGTATCTTTGGAAATGAAGAATTAATCCCATGGGGAATTAAGAATATATTTGGAGAGACAAGCTTTCTTTCAAAGATTGTCATCAATCCTATGGAACACATCAATCTAATCTTACTTCTGGCCATTGGACTGGGTATCATTTTTATATTAATCAGCTTTATTTTTGGCATTATCAATGCCCTGAAAGTACATGATATAAAAGAAGGTCTCTTTGGAAGAAACGGGGTATCCGGACTGATCTTTTATATTGGTTTATTACTTTTAGTGGGCGATATTGCGTTTGGTATTTCTGTTATTCCTAAAGTGGTTATTATTATCTTAATGATTATCGCGATGCTGCTGATAGTCATCAGGGAACCTCTGGCCAATAAAATTTTAAATAAGTCTCATCTGTATGAGGATGAAGTATCTGCTTACTATGTTGAAAGTGGATTTAATATCATAGAAACCATTTTAAGCTTAGCCAGCAATACCATTTCTTTTATCAGGGTTGGAGCCTTTTCTTTAAACCATGTGGGCTTGTTTTTAGCGTTTAAAACCATGGCACAGATGGCCCATGGGGGTATCTCAGGCTTTATTATCCTGATAATAGGGAATATTGTTGTAATAGGCTTAGAAGGACTGATTGTCTTCATTCAAGGTTTGCGCCTTCAATATTATGAACTGTTTGGTAAATATTTTAAGGGTGAAGGAATAGAATTTAACCCGGTTAAGCTGTAATAAATAAGAGGAGGAATATTATGAGGATATTTTTAATCATTGCTGTTATCATTGCATGTTTAACAATTGCTTCAGGTTTGGCAGGTTTATTTAAGAAAATTAAAGTTTCTAAATCAGGTCTTAAGAAAAGTTTAGGTCTTAGCATAAGCTCTTTTATTGTAACCATCCTTGGAGCCATTTTGACGCTTATTCCCGATATGGCTATGGCGGCAGAAACAGCTGCTGCAGAAACAGCGTCAGGCTCAGGCATAGGATTTATTGCAGCAGCCCTTAGTACAGGTCTTGCAACCATTGGTGCTGGTTATGCAGTAGGTGCGGTTGGATCTTCTGCTTTAGGTGCAGTTTCTGAAGATCCCAAAATCTTGGGTAAAACGCTTATTTTTGTTGGATTGGCAGAAGGTATTGCAATTTATGGTCTTATTATATCCATTATGATTTTAGGAAGGTTATAATATGAAGTCATATTTAATTAGTGATAATAAAGATACTTTAGTTGGCCTGCAGTTGGCAGGCATTAAGGGTATTGTTGTCAGTGAAAAAGAAGAGGTTTTAAGAGAAATTGATAAGGTTCTTCAAGATCAGGAAACAGGTATCTTGATTGTAACCGAATTAATCATGGAAATGGCCAGAGAAGAGTTAATGGAATTAAAGATGAAAAGAAGATACCCTCTTATTGTTGAAATACCTGACCGTCATGGCTTCAGAAAGAAAGAAAACTTACTGGATTATATTAATGAAGCCATTGGCGTTGGTAAGTGAGGTGCAAAAAATGGTAACCATAAAAGAAAAATTAAATCTTTTTTCAGATTGGCTTTATCAAGATGTTATTGAAAAGAATGAAAAAGAATTAAAACAAATAGAAGAAGAAAACAGGACTTATATAGAAAGCTATAAAAGAGAATTAGAAAAAAGAGTCACAAGTATCCATCGGAATATGGAAAATAAAATCAGTCAAAAGAAAAATGAAATGATCAGTAAAGCAAATTTAGAAGTTAAGCAAAACATACTTATAAAAAAGCAGGAATGCTTTGACTGTTTAATTGATGAACAGATTAAAAAAGCAAAAGAATTTACAAAGACGAAGGCGTATGAAGCATTTTTTATAAAGACCCTGGAAACTGTACTGGATAAGTTAAAAAATGCAAAAAGCATAGCGATTAGCTTAACAAAGCAGGACCGGCAAAGATTTCAGGTTCTTATTGAAGAGCTGGCAAAGAAAAAAGGACTTTTGCCAGCCAATATAACTTATCAGGATGCCCCTGAGGAGATTATCGGAGGGATGATGGTATCCGATGAAGGAGCAGCCATATGTTATAATGCAAGTATTATGGCATTAATAGAAGATAAAAAAGAGTTTATTATGAAGAAATTAGATGAAGAATTAAAAAAAGCTGGTGATGGTATTGATGCATAAAGAAGGAATTGTAACCTTTATTAATGGCCCAGTTGTAAAGGCAGAAAACATGTCTCTTTTTAAGGTTAGGGAAATGGTGACTATAGGTCAGCAACGCCTTATTGGTGAAGTGATTTCTATAGAAAATGATGAGGCCACCATACAAGTTTATGAAGAGACAGAAGGCTTAAAGCCTGGTGAAACCGTAAAGTCTACTGGCAGCCCGCTTTCTGTAAAACTGGCCCCTGGCATGATTGGGAATATTTTTGATGGGATTCAAAGACCTTTAAAAAGAATCGATGAAATTTCTCCTGATTTTATTCCCGAAGGCATTGGGCTTCTTTCTTTAGATGAAGAAAAGAAGTGGGAAGTTCATATCTTAGTCGAAGAAGGGCAATATTTAAAACAAGGGCAAGTTTTTGCCCATGTTCCTGAAACGTCTGTTATTACCCATAAACTCATGGTTCCTCCAGGGATTGAAGGGAAAGTCATTTTTAAAAAAGAAAATGGACACTATCCCATAAGGGAAGTATTGATAAAACTTGAAGACAAGACGGGAACAGTTCATGAGCTCAATATGATTCAAGAATGGCCTGTCAGAACTCCCAGACCAGTATCCAAAAGAAGAGCCATTGAAGAATTATTAGTCACTGGTCAAAGAGTTCTTGATATTTTTTTCCCCATTGCAAAAGGGGGAGCAGCAGCGGTTCCAGGCGGCTTTGGTACAGGGAAAACCGTTATCCAGCACCAGCTTGCTAAATGGTCCAATGCAGATATTATTGTTTATATAGGCTGCGGAGAACGTGGAAATGAAATGACCAATGTTCTGGAAGAATTCCCAAGGCTAATTGATCCAAGAACTCAAAGACCGATTATGGAAAGAACCATATTAATTGCCAATACTTCCAATATGCCTGTTGCAGCCAGGGAAGCAAGTATTTATACTGGCATAACCATGGCAGAGTACTATAGGGATATGGGTTATGATGTGGCCATTATGGCAGATTCAACTTCCAGATGGGCGGAAGCTCTTAGAGAAATTTCAGGAAGACTTGAAGAAATGCCGGCAGAAGAAGGTTACCCGGCATATCTGCCTTCCAGATTAGCCGAGTTTTATGAAAGAGCTGGTGTTGCAGAATCTCTTAATGGTGAGACAGGTTCGATTACCATTATTGGAGCAGTATCCCCTCCTGGAGGGGACTTTTCCGAACCCGTTACGGAAAGCACCAAACGCTTTGTCAGTGCTTTTTTAGCTCTGGACAGAGCTTTGGCCTATGCAAGACACTATCCGGCCATTAATTATTTAATCAGCTATAGTGCTTATGTCGATATGCTTTCTGACTGGTATAAAGAAAATGTCGGGGAAGATCTTTTAGACTTACGGGCGAAACTGCTTAGCATTTTGCAGGAAGAAAAGAAACTGATGGAAATTGTTCAATTGGTAGGAGAAGATGTCTTGCCTAATGACCAAAGGCTTATTTTAGAAATTGCCAGAGTCATAAAAAATGGCTTTTTACAACAAAATGCCTTGCATAAGACAGACTCTTTTGTCAGCTTAGAAAAGCAATATAAAATGGTAAAAACAATCTACCATTTATACGAAAGGGCATATAAATGTATAAAACTTGGTATTCCTATATCACAGATAAAAGATGAAAAACTTTTTGATGAAATTATAAAGATTAAATATACCGTTGAAAATGACAAAATTGAATTGATTGATAAAGTGAATGATGACATTGATTTATATTTTGATGAACTAGAAGAAAAGTATAAGGATAACTTAAAATAGGATGTGATGTCGTGAGGAAAGAAATTCTTCAGATAGATAAAATAGATGGTCCTCTAATTATACTTTCAAATATAGATGGCGTTTCTTATGGAGAAATCATAGACATTCTGGTGGATGATAAGACTTTAAGAAAAGGCAAAGTTGTAAGAATCGAAAAAGATAAGGTGGTTGCCGAAGTTTTTGAAGGAACTTCAGGCCTTTCCACAAGAAATGTCAGGGTTAGATTTACAGGTAATCCTCTTAAAATCCCTTTGTCCAAAGAAATTTTAGGCAGGACCTTTAACGGTATTGGAGAGCCTATTGATTTTAATTCGCCAATTCTTTCAAAAGAAAAATACAATATTAATGGAAGGCCAATGAATCCTGTAGCCAGGGTTTATCCAAGGGACTATATTAATACAGGAATTTCAGCGATTGATGCGCTTATGACCTTAATAAGAGGACAAAAATTGCCGATATTTTCAGGGAATGGGCTTCCTCATAATGAATTAGCCGTTCAGATTGTTAAACAAGCCAAAATACGAGGAAGTGAAGGCGGAAATTTTGCCATTGTCTTTGGGGCAATGGGTGTAAAGCACGATGATGCTGATTATTTTATAAAGAGCTTTAAAGAATCCGGGGTATTAGAAAGAGTGGTTATGTTTTTAAACCTGGCTGATGACCCCATCATTGAAAGGATTTCTACCCCCAGATGTGCCCTGACGGCAGCAGAATATCTTGCCTTTGAACATAACATGCATATTCTTGTTATATTAACGGACATGACCAGTTATTGTGAGGCTTTAAGAGAAATGTCTGCAGCCAGGGAAGAAGTGCCTAGCAGAAAAGGTTATCCCGGATATATGTATAGTGATTTAGCAGGTATTTATGAAAGAGCAGGTCAAATTAATGGGAAAGGTGGATCCATTACCCTTTTACCTATATTGACGATGCCCAATGACGATATTACCCATCCGATTCCAGACTTAACAGGTTTTATTACAGAAGGACAAATTGTGCTGGGAAGAGAATTATATCAGAGAAATATTTATCCGCCAGTTGCTGTTTTACCTTCACTTTCAAGATTGATGAAAGATGGTATTGGGGAAAAGTATACAAGAGAAGATCATGCCGATGTAGCCAATCAGATTTTTTCCTCTTATTCTAAAGTACAAGAAATAAGAGATTTGGCCCAGATTATTGGTGAAGAAGATTTGTCGGAAATTGATAGAAAGTATTTGGAATTTGGCCGGAAATTTGAAGAGGAATTCCTAAGCCAGAGAAAGGATGAAAACCGTTCTATAGAGGGTACCCTTGATTTGGCCTGGAAATTGCTTTCCATCCTCCCAATAGAAGAGTTAGACAGAGTTGATCCGAAAATAGCCCAAAAATATTACAGAAGGTGATTTGATGGCTGTAAATGTAGCACCGACTAAGGCCAATCTGATTAAAGCGAAAAATGCCCTGGCGCTTTCCCAAAAGGGCTTTGAACTTTTAGATAAAAAAAGAAATGTATTAATACGGGAAATCATGGCTCTTATTGATAAGGCTAAAGATTTACACGATAAAATGGATAAGGCATTTGCAAAAGCTTATCAAGCCTTAATGGTAGCCAACATTACCTTAGGTATCCAAAACGTTCATGAAATTGCTTACTCGATTCCCAGGGATGAAAAATTTGAAATTTTAGTAAAAAGCGTCATGGGTGTTGATATTCCTTCTATTATTTATGAAAAAAAGGAACTCAAACCGAGCTATGCCTTTCACAGGACCAATTCTGCTCTGGATATTGCTGTGATGGAGTTTCAGGAAATAAAATATTTAATTTATGAGTTGGCGGAAGTGGAAAATTCTATATATAAATTGGCAAAAGAAATTGAAAAAACAACAAAACGTGCCAATGCCTTAGATAACATTCAAATACCAAAATATGAAGCACAAGTTAAATATATTGAAGAAGTATTAGAAGAAAAAGAAAGGGAAGAATTCTTTAGATTAAAAAGGTTGAAGAAAGGTTAGATAGGATGTTATTTATTGTTGTGATACTTGTTATTGTTCTTATAGATCAAGTCAGCAAAGCCTGGGCAGAGAAAAAGTTAAAGTTAAGTGACTGGAGGCCGACATTAAAAAATAAGATTTATTTAACCCTTTGCAAGAACCAGGGGGCTGCTTTAAATTTGTTTGAGAAATATCCTAAATTTGTTAATGGTTCTTCTGTCATTGCTATGTCCTTACTCCTTTTTTATTTATTGAAAGCAATAAAAAATAATGCCTTTTTTTTGACAAAACTGAGTTTAAGTTTTATCATAGGAGGTGGAATAGGAAATATCATTGATAGAAGCAAAAAGGGATATGTGGTAGATTTTTTTGCCTTTAAGATTAAAAAATCCCCCATTTTTAATATTGCTGATATTTTTATTATCTTTGGCGTGATTCTTTTACAATTAACCGTTTTATTTAAGAAAAATCCAATTGCTGGAGAGTAAAGTGAGGGATAAAAATGTCGGATAGGGTAGCCCAGACAATATCTACCGAGGGATTAAAGCCCGGGATGGTACTGGCAGAGGATGTTTTTAATTCGGTTGGTTTAAGACTTTTTAGTGAAGGAACCAGGCTTGACGACAAGAGTATTGCAAAAATCAGAATGTACGAAATAGATTTTGTTTTAATTTATGAAGATGTCAATATTGATTATGTTAAGGCGAAGGTTGAAGTAGAAAGCAAAAGCATTAGAAAAGTTCATGAGTTTAAAGCTTTTAAGTCTTCTTACATAAAAAATGTTAATACACTTCAAGATTACCTGACCATTATAGGGGAAGGGAAAAATGTAAGTATTACGGATCTTTTTTCCTTAAGCCAGGAAATCGTATCAGAAGTACAGACCAAAAGTGATATTTTAGCTTTTATGCATAATCTGAAAGTCTCTGATGACCATACTTATACCCATTCTGTTAATGTGTCTTTACTTTGCAATATTTTCGGTCAGTGGCTTGGTTTTGACAGTGAAAAATTAAAAAATATTACAGTTGCAGGTCTGATTCATGATATCGGAAAAATTAAAGTTGATCCCAATATATTGAATAAACCTGGGAAGCTTACCCCTGAAGAATTTGAAGAAGTAAAAAAACATCCGGTTTATGGCTATCGGATGATAGAAAAAACGGATATGCACAAGGATATTAAACTGGCTGTTTTAATGCACCATGAAAAATATGACGGCTCGGGTTATCCGACAGGTGCAAAAGGTAATCAAATTAACGATCTTGCAAAAATTGTAGCCATAGCCGATATTTATGATGCCATGACTTCTAACAGATCTTACAGAGATAGATTTTGCCCCTTTAAGGTGATTCAAACTTTTGAACAGGAATGCTATGGAAAGTTAGATACAAAGTATTTGCTTATTTTTCTGAAAAATATTGCTTATAACTATTTAGATTGCTGGGTAAGGCTTTCTTCAGGTGAAGAAGGGCAAATTGTATTTATCAATCAAAATAACCTTTCAAGACCGATTGTTTCTATCGATAATGTTTTGGTGGACTTAAGCATGGAAAAAGATTTGACCATTGAAGAACTGATATAAAAGGGTAATAAAAAATACAAATTATTACTAAAATACATATTTTAGCTACTTGATTTTTGTTATAAATATGATATAATAAAGTTAACCATAATCACATTTGTTTCCTGGGATGACCGAAAACCTGGTATTTTGAACCTACACCGTTAATATGGGAGTTCTATATCCTGGAGTTAATGTCAGGCCTCATTTTTTTCCCTTTGGGACAGAGGAAGGCAGAGGTTCCAGTGAGGACACCCACCTGGCATGAGCTAGGGCGTCAAAAATCAGGGAAACGGCATTTTGGGTAACAAGTATCAAAGAAAAACCTGCACGTATGTGCAGGTTTTTCTTTTTGCTTTATAAAGAGGGATAAGAGGAAGAGGATTATTTAAATAAATTCATAAATTCTTCCAGGGATGAAAAGTCTTTTTTATAGCGGTAGAAAGATAGAAGGTATTTTTCATCTACTAAGTCCCTTATGGTTTTTTCATCAGCTTTTTCAAAAGCAACGACAAACACATCACTTTTTGTAAGGAAATAAATATCTTTATAGTTGTCTTTAATATCTTTTGGTACATCGATGGCTTCAAAAGAAAAATCAGGATTATGGATATGTATAAGGGTCAAATCTAAGAATAGATCTTCGGCTTCCTGGATGTGTTTTTCTAATGCATTTAAAAAGATTTTTTCATGGTTTGGGGTCAACAGTTCAGCCTGGTTTTTAATTCGTAACAGATGATACAATACGGGTGCAATATGATTTGCAATGGTGTCGACGGTAAGTAAGCTTTCCTGATCTGAAAGTATGGCATTGGACAGTTCAAAAACACATATAAGTCCCAGTAATTTCGTTTCGGCATCTTCTATACATATAGGAACAAATAAGGCACCAGCCCCGTTTTTTATAGATTCAGCAAATTCTTTATCAAGCAGCTGAGGGATTTTTTCGTTACTGTTAATAATGAAATAATCTCCTTCTTTCAGACAAGAGAACTTATCAGACAGTTTGAAAGAAGCAGGACAGTTTTCAAGATTTAATGACTTTATAACTTCAAATTTTTCATTATCGTATAGGGCAAAAATACCGGATTTTATACCAAAAGAAATATTCAGGGTGCTTAAAGTCAAATTAGCCAGTTCTTCGGTGGTTGCCGCACTATTGATATTTTTCATTAAATTATTTAAAGAAACCAGTCTGTTAAACTTCTTTTGAAGGAGCAATTTCTGCTCATTGGTTTCTTTAAAGTATTTGGCGTTAGAAACAGCAATATAAGTTGAAGAAGCAAGGCTTTCAATGAGTTCAAAAATGCCTTTGTTATAGGGCTTGTCTGTTACTTTCTTACCAAGGGTTACAAAACCTAAAAGCACCTTATTTTTTATTAAAAGGACAATGTAGAGAGGTCTTAAATTTTTAATAACCGCTTCACTGTTTTGGAAAGAATCCATAAATAATTGATAGTCTTCCTGAATACTCATATCTAAAATTGATTTTGAATAATCAAAGAGGGCATCATTTTTTAAGTAGACAGACATTGTAAGTTGGTTAGAAGGATTAAAAGTATCCCTCATTCCTCTTAGAACATAATTTTCTCCCTTTTCATCATATAAAAAGAAAGAAGTAATAGAACTTTGAGTCAGTTCTGCAAAAACATCAATAGAAAGATTATAAAGCACCGTTAAATCCAATTCGCTAAGAAGTACCTTAGAGGACTGATTAATCGCAAAAAGATTAAAGACTTTTTCATCCAATTCCATTTTTGCAGTTTGCAGACTCTGATAGCTCTTATAATTATTTAAAGAGGTATTAAAAAGCTGCATCAGGGCTTCTGCAACAATGGAATCTTCTTCGTCAAAGGCTGGCTTATCTTCAAAACGGTTGGTTAAGATAAATCCATATAATTCACTTTCTATAATCAGAGGAATAGCTAATTTTGATGGAAAGTCTGTCAGAACTTTTGAGGGAAGATACTCCTCTAAAGCATGACTATTTAAGATATGACCATGAAACAAAGCAATTTCATCATATTTAGGCGTATATTCCGTTGAATATTGATGGATATTATAGCCTTTTGATTTAAGTAAAGTATATTGATTTTTTTCTTTATAAAAAATAGCAATCTGATCTACAAGAATCAGTTCGTTCACAAAGTCATAAGCAAATTCTAAAATTTGATCAATGCTAAATTTTTGTGAAAAAAATTCTATAGCATGGATTAAACCTGTATAGCGATATAATTTACTTGTAATATTTGCTTTTTTGTTTGTCATCTTTAATTTTCTTTAGTACATCATCATAGCTCATATCTATCCCCCCTTCTTAGCGCCCGGATTTCTAACTGGATTTTAATTCGTTTTCAAGGACGTAATATGTAATAGGTCCTCTGGTTTGATCCATAAATCTCTTTTGAATATTTTTTATTTCAAAAGTCGTATTGCCATGAACTATACCATAAATGGTTATCTCACCTTCACCTTTAGCACGCAGGTAAGATAAATAGTTTTTTCTTTCTGCCTGTAATCTTTTTAATTCTTCTCTTAGATTGGAGATATCTTTTAAAATTCTTTTAAATTCATATTGATGTTTTTCTGAGAGGTTGCCGCTGCCTCTGTATATAGCAGCCCGGTGTTTTAACTGGGCTAAATCTTCATTAATCTCTTTTATAGAATCATTGATTTGATCAAAAGTATCTTTAAATTTTTTACGGTTAAAGCCTTTAACATGGATATAAGTTGGTATTTCTGTACGGTTTCCGACTTCATTGGCAACAACTTTTATTTCAGCGTCAATTCTTCCGCCAATAATTCTGCTGTTTTTAGACTCAAAGATGACTTGTTTTGCTTTTATATAGCAATTGATTGCATAAAAGCCGATATAAACGGTTCCTTCACATTCTATAATACAGTCGGAGGCAAACTTGGTATATAGGTTTTGCTTGCAATAGATACGGGCTTTATTTTTACCGGCAATGCCGCCGCGGATATAGATGCAGCCGTCTTTGCTGTAAATTTTATTGATACCGCCAATACCCATAGAACCCAGGACTTCAATATCATGTTTTGCTTCAACCGAAAAATTATCTTCAATGGTTCCCTTGATATTAACAAAACCATCAAAATTAATATTTCCTGTTTCAAAGGATACGTCACCTTCAATTTCTAAGTAATCGTACACATAGATGACATCGTCTTTATAAAATACGGCACCGGGTTTTTTTGCAATGAGTGTTGTTATGCCTTTTTCTTTATCATAGACTTCTTCTACTGAATTTCTGTCATAGAGCAGAGGAAGCTGTTTCCCCGGTTTTGCAGGAATTTCTTCACCAAAAACAGATTTTCCCGGTTCTCCTGGTGTAGCATCAATTCTTTCACCAAGCCAACCGCCTCTCTCAACTTTATTAATTAAGTTGAGCTCATAATGGTTTACCTTGCCGTCTTCAGTAATTTTAGGTTTTGGTTCCTGAATTTCATACATTTTAATAACGGAAGGTTTCCCTTCAACAGGAAGTTTTCCCTGAGCAATAAGAAATCTTATTTTGGGCTTAAATTCTTTTAACAGGGCGTCCTGGATAATACCATAAACAATGCCTTTGTCCTGTAAGGCTTCTAAGATTTCGAGGGCTATTTTTTCTCTGTTTTCTTCCGTTAATTCAGATGCTGGAATATATAAAGTAGCAAATGCTTTTAAATGGTCTTTGGTAACGGTAATTTCGACCCGCTCTCTTTTTTCAGCAAATTTTGTCTGAAACTTTGGTGCATTGAGGATGGTATTTCTTAAGACAACAAAATTGGTAATCCGGATTTGCGGGAAGTCTGATAATATTTGATTAAACTCTTCTAATGTGTAACCTTTTTTATAAGACTCTATATAAAATCCATCATCTTCTTCGATTAATTTAATATAATCATTTGAAAAAATGACCTTTGACATATTGCTCTCCCCCCCCTTACTAAAATTCTCCTTATCTATATTATACATTGTTTTTACAAATAAATAAATTGCTAATCTGTAGAATTATAAGTTTTTTTGTCCTTTTTTGCGACAGGGCGAGGTATTTACAAAAAATGGCAGTTGTATTACTATAAAAATAGTAGTTCTGCTTTCATTATATAAGGGGGTCAATACAGATGACAATCAAAAAAAAGAAGTCTAATTGCCTGTTGATGCTTTTGGTTGCTATTTTACTGCTTACTTCTTGTTTAAATTTCAATCAAAAAAATAAAAATAAAACAATTGATGAAGAAAACAATCGTATTCCCAGCACAGAAAGCAAAGATCGTTATTCTTTGGAGACAGGCAGAGATATGACGGTTTCAAGAGCTTTGGCAGCTAAAATGATTGCTTTGACCTATAACGATATTGGAGATATAAAAAGTATGGACAGGGAAATCAAATATAAAGATGTCCAACCCGGGGACTGGTATGATATTTATATTAATGCTGTCACTGTTCAAGGCTTTATGAATGGAAAAGGTGATACCTTTGAACCCCTAGAACCTTTAACTTATGCCGATGCTCAAACGCTTTTAGAAAGGCTAGGAAAAGGCAAATACAAAATCAAAATGAACTTATCCCAGGAAGAAAGCAAAAGGTACATTACTTATAAAGACTGGTTGAATATTTATCTGAAATTAATTGCAAAACTGGCTGAAGAAAAAAGTATAGAAGAAGCTTATGGTATTAAAGAAAGGGATTTGGTTGTTGTGGCTACTCCTGCCAATAGTACAGAAGTAAAAGCATGGCAGATGGGAACTGACAAGGGCATTTATAGTTTTTCAGGCTTTTCTATGGATTCTTGTATTGACAAGCAAATAAAAGTTTTATTAAAAGACAATGAAATCTTTGCTTTTTTAGGTATAGAAAGCGATGCCCCAAAAATCAGTAATGTCTACATAACAGATTGTAACAATAAAGAAGTTTCTATATTTGTAGGGGGCGTCAACAGGACTTATCAAGCAATTAAAGATTTTTCCATGGCAAAAGAAAAAATTGCAGATATAGAAATCCAAACAGGAAAAATTACCAATCTTGAAACCTTTGAAAAAGAAATAAGAGGAAAGGTTTTAAGAGCAGATTCCAGCACGATAGAAATAGAAGACTTAGGCAATATTCCTCTGACAAACGATTATAAACTATATAATATTTCTGCAAATAAGGTTCAATGGAGCAGTTTAAGCAATTTAATTGTTGGAGAAGATATCGCAAGATTTATTATGAAAGGCGATAAAATCGCTGCTGCCCTAATTGATAAAAAAGCAGTTCCTCAAAAGATGCGGGTCGTCTTACATAAGACGAACTTTTCTGGCTTAACTCATTCTGATGTCAGGATTAGTTCCGAGGATAGCTTTAAAGTCTGTATAGGGGGAGAAGAAATAAACTTTAAACCAGGTGAGGTCTTTGATATTAAATCTGTTGAAGCTAAATTATCCGATTCTACGCCCAGAGTTAGAATTATTACCCATTCTCCAGATAATAAAATAAAAATTTTATCCATTCAAAGAAATGGAGACAATCCGCAATACAGAGGAACAATAGATATAGTAAAACTGTCGGGAGGCAACTATAGCATCATCAATGAGCTTTCTCTGGAAGAATATTTATATAGCGTTATTCCAAGTGAAATGCCTTCTTCTTATGGTCTTGAAGCGGCTAAAGTTCAGGCAGTTACAGCAAGAAGTTATGCTTATAGCCAGTTTTATTCCAACCGCTTTCATGCTTATGGGGGCAATGTAGATGATTCAGTCTCCTGTCAAGTTTATAATAATGTTCCCGAAAACGATATTTCCATACAAGCCATAAAAGCCACTCAAAATGAGGCCTTATTTTATGAAGGTAACGTTGTCAGTGCCAACTTTTTTTCCACTTCCTGTGGTTATACAGCCAATTCAGGAGAAGTCTGGGCAGATTCTGTGGATAAATCTTTTCCGAGTTATACACCACCTTATCTGACTGCCAAAAAACAATTTGAAGGAAAAGATTTTGGAGATTTAAGGAAAGAAGAAAACATTAAAAGCTTTTTAAAATCAAAAGACATTGATGCTTTTGATAAGGAATTTGGCTGGTTCAGATGGCAAGTCAGTATGAGCCTGGAAGAATTATCTGCTTCTATCAATGCAAATTTAAAAAGCAGGTACGAAGCCAATCCAAAACTGATAAAAACCTTAGATGAAAATAATATTTTTAGAAGCCGTCCCATAGAAAGTATTGGCCAGCTTAAAAAAATCGATATTATAAAAAGGGGCGAGGGTGGCAACATTATGGAAATGGTTTTGATAGGTTCTGAGGCAACTATAAAGGTCGTCACAGAATATAATGTTCGTTTTCTTCTTCAGCCCAAACAGTATATAAAAGGCAGGGATAATATTATCATCTATTTGCATAACGGAAACAAAATGTCCAATTACAGCATTATGCCCAGTGCCTTTTTTGTGATTGAACCTATAGAAGATAAAGATGGCAAACTCATGGGCTATACTTTTTATGGCGGAGGCAATGGTCATGGGGTTGGTATGAGCCAAAATGGTGTAAAAGGCATGGTGGATAAGGGGTATAACTATAAAGAAATTCTTAAACATTATTATCCCGGAACAGAAGTAAAAAAAATATACTAAAAATAAAAACATTAAGCCTTCCAGATGGAAAAATAAGTAAATCTATCAGGAAGGCCTTTTTAATATGAAAAATTTGTCCAGTGGATGAGTTAAAGGGAATATTCATTGACAAAGGCATTCAGGTAAAGTACAATAAGAATGTTCAAACCATGAACAAGGAGCGGTATACATGGAAAAAGAATTAGAAATCCTGACCCATATTCAGGAAAATGAGTATATTACTCAGCGGGAAATAGCAGAAAAAACAGGTCTGTCTTTAGGTGCTGTTAATTTATTGCTTAAAAAAATGATAAAAACGGGTCTGGTTAAAATCGAAAGGTTAAATGCCAGAACATTAAAGTACATATTAACACCTGAAGGTATAAAAGAAAAAACTGCAAAAACTTATCGCTATATCGTAAAGACTTATGAAAACATTGTCCGTATTCAGGCTGCTGTCAAAGTGATTATTGAAAAGCAAAAAGATAAAGGAATTAAGAAGATATATCTGTACGGTAATCAGGATGAGGTCTATAATATATTACGAATGGCTGTATCGGATATTATTGGAACGCTGGAAATAGAATATGAGCTCATTGATGATTTTGATGCTATCCTTAGAGAAGAAAAATACATTTTATTAATATGGAATGAAGAGGAAGAAGAAAAGTTAAAAGAAAAAGAAATTCCATATATTAATATCTTATCTGTAATATAATTTATCAATTAATGCAGGTGATTTTATGAAAAAATTATTAATCATAGGTGCTGGTGGGTTAGGAAGAGAAGTTGCACAATATGTAAAAGACATTAATCAGATAAAGCCAAGCTTTGAGTTGCTGGGTTTTATAGACAGTGATCCTGATAAAAAAAATATATGCTTTGATAATTTACCTGTTTTGGGAGATTTTAATGAGCTAAAAGATCAATTGAATTCTGTTGAACCCATCTATGGCTTTTGTGCAGTGGCTAAGCCAGAAATTAAAAGAAGACTTGTTCAAAAAATGGAGGATTACAAGATTCAATCAGTTAATATCATACATCCTGCTTCCTATGTCTCTCCTCAGGTTAAAATAGGAAAAGGGGTATTAATCAGTCCATATTGCACCCTGACAACCAATATTATAATAGGGGACTATGTGCATATTAATCCCCAATCTGGTATAGGTCATGATTCGAGGATTGGAGCTTTTTCTACTTTATATTGGAGTGTCAATATATCTGGTAATGTTACAGTAGAAGAAGGGGTAGAAATAGGCAGTAAAGCTTTTGTAAAACAAGGCTTAACCATAGAAAAAAATGCAGTCATTGGAGCTGGAGCAGTTGTAGTTCATTCTGTAAAAGAAGGAAAAATAGTTGTAGGTGTGCCAGCAAAAGAACTTTAACGGAGGTTTATATGTTAGCAAGAAAAATCTTTTGGATTTTGACTTTTTTATTAATGACTGTCATTTTTATATTTTCATCCAGACCAGGAGACCTTTCTATACAAGATTCAGCCTGGTTCCTGGATAAAGCAAAAATCATGGATGAAGAAGAAGCTTTAGATACAAGCAATATGCAGGCCATGGTTGTGCAAAGAAAATCAGAAAAGCTGCTCATATTATATTATTTGCCAGTCTGGCAATGCTTATATATGCTTCTATATATGGCTATGCCGGGAAAGCTTTGGAATCAGGAGTAATTTCCTGGTTATTGACTATCCTCTTTGCCATTAGTGATGAAATTCATCAGTATTTTGTACCAGGCAGATCAGCCCAACTGCAAGATGTTATAAGAGATGGAAAAGGTGCTTTAATTGGCTGCCTTCTGATGATGATATTATTTTTAATCATAGAAAGATTACCTCAGTTACAACGTTTCATCAATAAAATATATAATTTTAATGCCGATAAGATTTTTTTAAAAACCGCCAGTGATGGATAGTTTTATAAAAAATCAGAAAAATATTGATAACAAAAAAATGGAAGTTTAAAATACAATTAAATGTTCAAAAGATGAACAAAAAAATTTTAATAAATAAAAGATTCAGCTGCAAAAAATATAAAATAAGGTAGGTAATGCATTATGAAAAAAATCATCGAAATAGCAGCAGTTGATATTACCATATATAAATTTGTTCTGCCTTTGATGAAAGAACTAAAAAAATCGGGCTTTGAAGTCCATGTGGCTGCACAAAATGTGGGCTATACGGAGAGTTTGGGAAAAGAAGGTTTTAAGGTTCACAATGTTCATATGCCCAGAAATCTTTCTCCTATAGCCAATATTAAAGCTTTTCTAAAGTTAATTTCCTTATTTAAAAAAGAAAAGCCTGATATCATTCATACTCATACGCCTATTGCTTCAATATTGACAAGACTGGCAGCAAAAATGACGGGTGTACCAAAAATCATATATACCATTCATGGCTTATACATGAAGTTTCCTTTTACCCAAATTGAAAAATTCATGTGCAAGTATTGCACGGATATCATTTTTACAGTTAATCAGGAAGACAAGGATTATTTATTAGAAAACAAAATAAAAACTGCTGATAAAATAATCAATATTAACAGTGTTGGTGTTGACATCAATGTCTTTAATCCTGAGCGCTTTAATGAGGACATTAAAAATCGTCTGCGTCAGGAATTAAAGATACAAAAAAAGCCCTTGATTGGTTTTGTCGGGCGAATGATAAGAGAAAAAGGGGTTTTGGAACTGGTAGAAGCTTTTGTTAAAGTAAGAAAAGCGATTCCCTGTCAGCTTCTGCTGGTGGGTTCTGCAGAGTTGGGTGAAAGAGACGAAAATACCCTGAAGCAAATAAAAGCGTATATTGCAGACAATAAATTAGAACAAGATATCATTATGCCTGGTCATAGGGAAGATATTCCAGAACTATTAAGTATCATGGATATTTTTGTCCTTCCTTCTTATCGTGAAGGCATGCCAGTATCCTTGCTGGAGGCTATGGCCATGGAACTGCCAGTGGTGGCTACGGATATCAGAGGCTGCAGAGAAGAAGTTGATGGAACTTGTGGTATTTTGGTTCCAAAGGCTGATGTTAACAGCTTAGTAAAAGCACTGGAGTATTTACTGAAAAATCCTCTGGAAGCAAAGGCTAAAGGAAAAAATGGAAGAAAAAGAGTCTTGGACTTGTTTACTATAGAGGAATCTGTAAAAAAACAAATCAATTATTTTAAAGATTAAGTGAGCGTTCATTTAACAGCTTAAAACGAGCTAATGTAAAGGAGAATTAAGATGGCAAAAAGGATCTATCTTTCATCGCCTCATATGAGTGATGAAGGCTATGAAAAAGCATATATACAAGAAGCATTCGATACCAATTGGATAGCCCCTCTTGGTAAAAACGTCGATGAATTTGAAAAAGAATTGGCAGCAAAGGTTGGAATCAAAGCTGCAGCAGCGTTATCTTCAGGAACAGCAGCTATCCATATGGCTTTAAAGGCGGCAGGAGTGGGCGAAGGAGATATTGTCCTTTGTCAGGATTTAACTTTTTCTGCCTCAGCCAATCCCATTATTTATCAAAATGCTACACCAGTGTTCATAGACAGTGACTATGAAACATGGAATATGGACCCCAAAAAATTAGAAGAAGCCTTTGAAAAATATCCGAATGCAAAGGCCGTTGTAGTTGTTCATCTTTACGGTCTTGCTGCAAATCTGGATGAAATAATAAGTTTGTGTAAAAAGCATCATGCTATGCTTATAGAAGATGCGGCAGAATCATTAGGAACCTTGTATAAGGGCAAATATACAGGGACCTTTGGTGATTACGGAATTTATTCCTTTAACGGTAATAAAATTATTACCACTTCTGGTGGTGGTATGTTGGTCAGCAACAATGAAGAAAGAATAGCAAAAGTGAGATTTTGGGCTACACAGGCCAGAGATCCGGCAAGACATTATCAACACAGTGAATTGGGTTACAATTATCGTATGAGTAATGTGGTAGCAGGCATAGGAAGAGGCCAGCTAAAAGTACTTGATAAAAGGGTAGAAAAGAAAAAATATATTTTTGAGTTTTATAAAAGAGAACTTGAACACCTTGAAGGTTTGGAAATGATGCCAGTAAATGAGTGGAATCAGCCAAACTTTTGGCTAAGCTGTATTATTTTAAGAGGTAAAGTCAGACCTATAAACGTTATAGAAGCTTTGGAAGCCGAAAATATTGAATCCAGACCTATATGGAAACCGATGCATATGCAGCCTTTCTATGAAAAATATGATTTTATCGGTGAAGGAGTTTCTGAGGATATATTCAATAATGGCGTATGCCTTCCAAGTGATACAAAAATGACCGATGAAGATTTAAAACGTGTTTGTGATATTATAAAAGGGTTGTGGAATTAATGCGTACTAAGGATGAAAAACAACAAGGCTTATCCCAACTGCCCGGGAAGAGCATACTTTACAGCAAATATTTAAAAAGGCCTTTGGATTTTATCCTTGCTCTTTTTGCCCTTATCGTTTTCAGCCCTTTTTTAATACTTATCGCTGTACTGGTAAGGATTAAACTGGGCAGTCCAGTAATCTTTAAACAAAAAAGACCTGGTTTAAATGAAAAAATATTTACTTTGTATAAATTTAGAACCATGACTGACGAAAAGGATGAAAAAGGTGAATTACTCCCAGATGAAATCCGGTTAACTAAATTTGGTAAGTTCTTAAGGTCAACTTCCTTAGACGAACTTCCGGAACTATTTAATATTCTAAAAGGAGATATGAGTTTTGTAGGTCCCAGACCTTTACTGGTGCAGTACTTACCCTTGTATAACGAACACCAAAAACGCCGGCATGAAGTAAGACCTGGCTTATCCGGCTGGGCCCAGGTAAATGGCCGGAATGCCATCAGCTGGGAAGAAAAATTTGATTATGATGTTGAGTATGTAGATCATATAAGTTTTATACTGGATTGTAAAATCATTTTCATGACGATAAAAAAGGTGCTGAAAAGAGAAGGAATCAGTTCAGAAACGTCAGTGACCATGGAACCGTTTAAGGGAAGTAAAGTAAATTATAAATAATTTATAAGTTATTTATCATGATAAATAAGGAGAATAATAATGGCTAAAGATGTGTTAATGATAGCTCACTTTTGTGATGACTTTGACAAAAGAGGTAATAACAGATTTAATTATCTAGCAGAGTTATTTGCTGATAATGGATTTCAAGTAGAGCTAGTTACGTCAGATTTTTCCCATAGTAAAAAAGAAAAGCGAGCCTCTGTTAATAATGACGATTTTATATATAAAATAACATATATCGAAGAACCAGTTTACAAAAAGAATGTTTCATTAAGAAGATTTTATAGTCACTATATAATGGCAAGAAATCTAAAAAAGTATCTTTATCAAAGGAAGAAACCTGATGTAATCTATTGTGCAGTTCCTTCTTTAGATGTCGGGAAGGTAGCTGCAGCCTATGCTAAAAAAAATAATATAAAATTTATTATTGATATACAGGATTTATGGCCAGAAGCGTTTAAGATGGTATTTAAGCTTCCTGTTATTAATAATATAATTTTTTATCCTTTTAAAAGGACAGCAGATTATATTTATAAAAGTGCAGATGAAATTGTAGCTGTTTCGCAAACCTATTTAGATAGAGGTTTGAAGGTAAATAATAAAGTAAAAAAAGGAAAAGTAGTTTTTTTAGGTACAGATTTAGAGAGATTTGATAATGCATTTCTTACTAATAAATATTCTAATAAACCTACGGATGAAATTTGGATTGCGTATGCGGGTACATTGGGTCATAGCTATGATTTAACTTGTGTTTTTGATGCTATAAGTCAGTTAAAAGATAAAGGTATTGATAATTTAAAATTTATAGTGTTAGGCGATGGACCATTAAAAGTAAAATTTGAGGAGTATGCGAAGAAAAAAGAGGTTGATGCCGTATTCATGGGAAGAATGCCATATAATGAAATGGTAGGAATATTAGGAGTTTGCGATATAGCGGTCAATCCAATTAGCAAGGGTGCAGCACAGAGTATAATTAATAAACATGGCGATTATGCAGCTGCAGGATTGCCAGTGCTGAATACTCAAGAATGTTTGGAATATAGAAATTTAGTGGATTCATATAAAATGGGATTAAACTGTAACAACAATGATTCCAAGGATTTAGCTGATAAGTTATTAATGCTAATTAAGGATGCAAAATTACGAAAAGAAATGGGAAGAAATAGTAGAAGATTAGCTGAGGATAGATTCGACAGAAAGATAACATATTTAAATATAATTGAACTTTTGTAACTTACAATAATCTATTTTTTATAAAAATTGTAATTAAATGATATCAAATCTATTATTTTTAGTTATCCTATATTAATTATTTAAAAAATTACATTTTTTCTTATATATTTGATATTTAAGTATTTTTTTAATAATTATTTTTAATCAGGATTTCTAATTGCTATAATGCGTAATTTTTTTATTATAAAAATTTTGATGAATGCAATAACGATAATGGAGGAATAATGAATAGATTTAAATTGATATATAAATATATTTGATGTTTCTGAATATTTTTCATGAGTTCAAAGTTGAAATTTACCTACGAGGGAGGATTATGAGTGAACACATTAAAAGAAAAATTACTTAATAAAACAGCTATTCTAGGAGTTGTTGGGTTAGGATATGTAGGACTTCCTCTGGCAGTTGAAAAAGCTAAAGCAGGGTATAAAACCATTGGTTTTGATGTACAAGAATCAAAAGTAGAGATGGTTAATAGAGGAGAAAATTATATTGGTGATGTGGTTAATGAAGATTTAAAAGAAATCGTTATGTCGGGGATGCTTTCAGCTACCACGGATTTTTCAAAAGTTGCATCGGCAGATTGTGTTTGTATTTGTGTACCAACGCCTTTAGACAAGTATCAGCAACCAGATATCAGTTATGTTAAATCTTCTGCTGAGAGTATTGTTCCATATATGCATAAAGACATGTTAATCGTTCTTGAATCAACAACCTATCCGGGAACAACTGAGGAATTACTTAAACCTATTTTTGAAAGCTCAGGGTTAAAGTGTGGTGAAGATTTTTATCTGGCCTTTTCACCAGAAAGAGTGGACCCAGGGAACTTAATTTATAAAACAAAAAACACGCCCAAAGTTGTGGGAGGCGTTACACCGAAATGTACTGATATTGCGGCTACAATGTATGAAAGTATCTTGCAAGCCCCAATTCATAGAGTGTCCTCTCCTGCTGTTGCGGAAATGGAAAAAATTTTAGAAAACACATATAGGAATATTAATATAGGATTAATTAATGAACTAGCTATCCTATGTAATAAAATGGGCATAGATATTTGGGAAGTGATTGAAGCAGCTAAAACAAAACCATACGGCTTTCAGGCTTTTTATCCGGGACCAGGTTTAGGCGGACACTGTATTCCTCTTGATCCTTATTATTTGTCATGGAAAGCAAGAGAATATGGTTTTCATACTTCCATGATAGAAGCTTCAATGATGGTTAATGATAGAATGCCAGAGTATTGTGCAGAGAGAACAAGTAAAATATTAAATAGATATAAGAAGGCTTTAAATGGCTCTAAGATTTTGATTTTAGGTGTAGCATACAAGCAGGATATTGATGATTACAGAGAGAGTCCAGCGATTCGAGTTATTGATGAGTTGGAAAAACTAGGTGCAGAAGTAGTATATTATGATCCATATATTCCTGAATATAAAGATAATGGCAGGGTAAAAAAAGGAGAAGCAGAATTAACTCCTGAACTTTTAAAAGAAGTTGATCTTGTCATCATTACAACTGCCCATTCTAATATCGATTATCAATTTGTTCAGCAGCATGCAAAGTTCATATTTGATACAAAAAATGCAATGAAACACATTGAAGACAGAAGTAATATTGAATTATTATAGGAGGATTATCATGAGTTTAAAATATGCTTTAATAGGCTGTGGAAGAATCTCTCCTAATCATATAGCGGCAGCCTTGGCAAATAATTTAGATATTGCAGCGATATGTGATATTGATGAATCGAAAATGGATAGTATACTATCTGAATTTAACTTACCTGCTTCAGTTAAAAGATATAAAGATTATAAAGAGATGTTAGAAGTAGAAAAGCCTGAGCTTGTTGCAGTTTGTACTGAAAGTGGAAAACATGGTCCGATTGCATTAGATTGTATAGAAGCAGGCTGTAATGTAATTATTGAAAAACCAATTTCACTATCTTTAGAAGAAGCCGATAAAATTATTCAAAAAGCAAAAGAAAAGAATGTTAAAGTGAGTGCTTGTCATCAAAACCGCTTTAATAAATCCATACAAAAAATAAGAGAAGCCATCGAGCAAAATCGCTTTGGAAAACTTTTATATGGTACAGCTCATATTAGATGGAACAGAGGAGAAGAGTATTATAAGCAAGCCACCTGGAGAGGCACCTGGGAACAAGATGGCGGTGTTCTTATGAATCAGTGCATTCATAACATTGACCTTCTTCGTTGGATGATGGGAAATGAAATTTCAGAGGTTGTAGGAATGACGGATAATTTGATTCATGATTATATTGAAGCAGAGGATTTAGGCATAGCACTTATAAAATTTGGGAATGGAAGCTATGGCATAATTGAAGGGACAAGCTGTGTTTATCCCAGAAACCTCGAAGAAACCTTATATATTTTTGGAGAAAAAGGAACAGTTAAAGCTGGTGGCAAGTCTGTAAATTTAATTGAAGAGTGGAGGTTTTCTGATAATCTGGATGATCCGGAAGAAATCAAAGCAAAATATCATGAAAATCCTCCCAATGTTTATGGCTTTGGCCATACACCATTATATGCAGATGTAATTGACGCAATTATTAATGACAGAGAACCTTATGTAACTGCAGAAGATGGCAGGCGAGCGGTAGAATTAGTTTTAGCAATTTATAAATCTGCAGTAGAAGGGAAGAGTGTAAGACTTCCATTGGATAAATGCAGTACAGTTGATTTTAAAGGAAGGTTTGACCGATGAGTTATTATGTTCATGAAAGCAGTTATATTGATGATGATGTGATTATCGGAGAAGGCACAAAGATATGGCATTTTTGTCATATACAAAAAGGTGCGAGAATTGGTGAAAGATGTACTATTGGTCAGAATGTCAATATTTCAAATAATGTAAGGATTGGGAATGGAGTAAAGATTCAAAATAACGTTTCGGTTTATGAAGGTGTAGAATTAGAAGATTACGTTTTTTGTGGTCCTTCTATGGTTTTTACCAATGATTTAACACCTAGAAGTAAGTACCCTAAAGGTCCGGCAGGCTATAAGAAAACACTTGTTAAATATGGGGCATCTATTGGTGCTAATGCAACTATTGTGTGTGGTCATACGATTGGAAGATGGGCAATGATTGCAGCGGGTGCTGTGGTGACCCAGGATGTACCTGACTATGCTTTAATGGCAGGGGTACCTGCAAAGCAAATAGGTTGGGTATGTGAATGTGGTCTTCCATTAAAAGATGGTTTTACCTGTAAAGAGTGTGGAAGAGAATATCATTTAGAAGATGGAGTTCTTCGAGAAAGAGATGCGTGACGATTAATTGGCGGGGTGATAATTATGGAATTTAGAGATTTGAAAGCACAGTATAGAAAATATAAGAATGAAATTGATTCAGCGATTCAAAAGGTTATAAATGATGCTAATTTTATTGAAGGCGAAGAAGTAAAAATTTTAGAAAATAGGTTAGCGAAGTATGTAGGTGTCAAGCATTGTATTACTTGTGCTAATGGAACAGAAGCTATGACCTTAGTACTGATGGCATGGGGTATTAAAGAAGGAGATGCAGTATTTGTACCTGATTTTACATTTTTCTCTACGGGTGAAGTTGTAGCATTTAGAGGTGCTACACCAGTATTTGTAGATGTGAGAGAAGACACATTTAATATTGACATCGTAAAATTAGAACAAGCTATAAAAAAAGTTTTAGAAGAGGGAAAATTAACGCCAAAAGTAATTATTCCTGTAGATTTATTTGGGCTTCCAGCAGATCATTATGAAATTGAAAAGATAGCTAAAAAGTATAATTTATTAGTTTTAGAAGATGGAGCACAAGGATTTGGCGGTAGTATTAATGGCAAAAAAGCCTGTAGTTTCGGAGATGCTGCCACAACATCCTTTTTCCCGGCAAAACCTTTAGGCTGTTATGGAGATGGAGGAGCAATTTTTACGAATGATGATGCTCTTGCAGAATTATTAAGATCTTATAAAGTGCATGGTAAAGGTGTAAATAAATATGATAATGTCAGGATAGGTGTTAATTCACGTCTTGATACGATACAGGCAGCAATTTTAAATGTTAAATTAACTGCATTTATAGAACATGAATTAGAAGATGTTAATCACGTTTATGTAGAATATACGCAAAGACTAAGAGAAGTAGTTGAAACTCCAATTATACCAGAAGGTTATATATCCAGTTTCGCTCAATATACAATTAAACTTAAAAATAGAGAAGAACGTGATCAGTTACGAACAAGGCTGGAAGAAGAGGGAATTCCAGCGAGGGTTTATTATGAAAAACCAATGCATATGCAGAAAGCATTTGTAGATTTAGGATGTAACTATTATGACTGTGATGTCGCAAGTAAGCTTTGTGAAATTGTATTATCACTTCCGATACATCCGTATATGGAGAAAAAAGAAATTGAAAAAGTTTCAAATACTATTAGATTAAATGTAAATGTGTAACAAAATAGCCTTTTGAAAAGGAAGGAATTTTTATGAAAAAAATCATTATGATTGTAACAAATAGATATGATCCTGATGTTAGAGTTCATAAAGAGGCAAAATATTATTTAAGTAAAAATGGATGTGAAGTTGAAATTTTATGTTGGGATAGAGAAAATGATTATCTAAATAGGGAATCTGAAATCATAGATGGAATAAAAATAAAGCGTTTTTTTCCATATTCGAAATATGGAACAGGAATTAAACAACTAATAAGTTTTATAAAATTTATTAAAGAAATTAAAAATTATCTTAAAGATAAGGATTATGACTATTTGCATTGTCATGATTTAGATGGAATAATTGCAGGGTACTTTGTGAAAAAGGATACATCTAAAATTATATTTGATATGCATGAATTTTATGAAATAAATACTAGAAATAGAATTTTAAAATATGTAATGAGGATCCTTGTGAATTATTTTCAAGACAAATCTGACTTTATTCTCTACGTTAATAAGGCGCAGAAAAATACTATATCAGAGAGAAATATCAAAAAACTAATATATATTCCTAATTACCCTGAGTTAAGTAATTATGTAGATGTATGCAAAACGGAATCTGATAAGTTAAGAGTTTCATATATAGGTGCTGTTAGACAGTATAATGAATTAAAAAATTTAATGGATGCATGCAAAGATTTTAAAGACGTATTGGTTTCTATTCATGGTAGTGGAGTACATAGTCAAAAATTAAAATCAATTGAGAAGCAGTATAATAATGTAAGAGTTACGGGAAGATATCATTTTTCTGAATTGTCAAGATTATATAGTGAGTGTGATGTTTTATATGCTGTGTATCCAATGGATATTGACCAAAATAGAATAGCTGAGCCTGTTAAATTTTTTGAGGCAATTATTACTAAAACTCCAATTATTGTAGATAAAAGAATGGAAATATCTAAATTTATTATTAATAATGGCCTTGGATTTACTGTGGATAGTAGTAATATTGAAGATATTAAGAATTTAATTGAAACGTTATTAAAAAACAGAAATACTTTGAAAGAAAAAATTAATAATTTTAATAAATTACAGAATTTGTATATATGGGAAGAAGTTGTAAAAAGATTAGATAAAATAATTGGATAATATATAATGATAATTTGTTAAGTAACCGTTTATTTAAACATATAATTAAAGATAAATGAGGTGATTTAACATTAACAGAGGAGAATACGGAGATAAAATAATTAGTCGGGCACTAATGTCTTCGTTTGTAGTTCTTACTATTCAGTATTTAATTCTTTTACGATTTGGATTATTTGATAAAGTACAAGGATATTATATTGAACTATTATCAAAATTAATAGTTGGGATTTTATATTTAGTTGCGCTACCAGTAGTATGGAAAAGAAAAAAATTTTTTTGTATTGTTGTATACTTAATATCAGTTTTAATTTTGATTATTCATTCAGTTATATTTAAGGGAAATTTTTCTTATATAAAAACTATTTTGTTTCCTTTATTATTTACATGCATATCATCTTTTATATATGCAATCAGTTTAGATAATTTACTTGTACTTAAAACAGAGATGGAAAAAACAGCCCGTATTATTTTATTTATTGGTATTATTTTAATATTTAGCATATTTATTGGTAGTATCAATATAAGTAAATACAGCATGGCATTATCCTATTATATGTTAATACCTGCAATAATGTATTTAAATAAATTATTTAGAAAGTATACGATAAAAAATTTCATTGGATTTTTTATATCATTTTTAATTATTATTGCATTTGGAGCAAGAGGACCAATTTTATGCATTTTATTTTTCGCAGTAACATATTTAAAAATAATATTTAAGAATATAAATTATAAAAAAATCTTTATAATTATATTATTTATTTTTATTATTTTAACTCTAGTTTTATTCTTTTATGACATAATAAATATTTTATATAATTTATTAAGTAATTTTGGAATTAGAAGTAGAACTTTATGGCTATTACTTCATAAAGATTATAATCTTAGTGGAAGAGAAGAAATTGCAGATATAATTATTGAGGCAATTGCTAAAAATCCTATATTAGGAATCGGAATAGCAGGTGATAGAGTTTTACTTGAAGGAAGTTATTCTCATAATATTGTTATTGAAGTTATAAGTAATTTTGGTATTATCTTAGGAATACTACTCTTGTCTGTTTTAGGAATAAAATGGATAAAGTCTCTCTTTAGTAAAAATGAAAGTTATTTAGATATAATTTTAATATGGTCTTCAATAGGATTTATACATTTATTTATAAGTAGTTCATATCTTATTGATTTTAAGTTTTGGATATTTATTGGAGTATTATTTAATAACACAAAAAATTGTAATAATAGTTAAATTAATAGTTGTAAGTATGAAGGTGGAGTTTAATAATGTTAGAAGCACAAGAAGTTAAAGATTATGTTGAGCATTTTTTAAATTTTGTATTTAAAGACGAAATAAATATAAAAGTTGAAGAACAATCATATTTAATAAATAATAAGCTAAATGTAAAAATGTATAGATTTTGGGAAAAAGACTATAAAAGTCTGCTAGAAGATTTTGAAGGATATAGTTTTAAAAATGATTATATAGGTACTATTTTTTTCTTTTTATCAGGCTATTGGGAATATATTAATAACGATAAAAGAGATATACATGGTAGATTTCCATCAAAAGAAAGTTTTTCTTATAAAAAGAACATTTTAGAAGAACCAATTGTTGATATTATTGTGAATAAAATATCTCAAAAATTAAATTTAGCTTATAGAGAATTTTTTGCAGCCCTAAATTTTTGATTACGCATGATATTGACTATTTAAGTTTGCTAGATAATAAAAGATTTATAAGTTCATTAGGTGGAGATATATTATTAAGGAAAAATTTAAAAATGGCTTTAGATAAAGTACGAAAAAAGATAAATAAAGATGATCCACATTCTATTTCAAGATTACTAAATATACATAAAAAATATAATACTAAAGGCATTTTTTTCTTCTTAACCGATTTTCAGCCAAGCAATACAAAAGGTGGTTATAATCTTTATACTGAAAAGAATAGATTAAAAGAAATTAAAGAAGAAATAGTTCATGCAAACTGCAATATTGGAATACATTATGATTCGAGATATTTAGAAACTGATAGATTGAAAAGCGATATTGAAAAGCTTGAAGATATATTTAAAATAAAAATCATTTCAGGTAGAGCACATTATTTAAAATTTGATATTACCAAAAGTTTTGATTTATATGAAAAATATGGAATATTAATAGATACTACCGGTTTATATGCAGATGCAATTGGATTTAGATTCGGGACGAGTTATCCATTTATACCATATAATTTTAAAGAAAAAAGAATGTATAATGTATTGGAAGTTCCTTAATAGTTATGGATACTACACTGAAAAGTAATATATATATGAATCTTTCGCCAGAAGAAGGACTTAGCAAAATTATAAATTTAATGCATAAAGTTAAAAAATATAATGGAATCTTTACTTTATTATGGCATAATACTTCTTTTTATTCAGGTGGATGGGCTGAATGGGAACATATATTAGAAAAAGCTATAGAAAATGGTATTCAAAACGACTTTTATTTTATTGATGAAGATATTTTACTAAATCATTATTTTAAAAACGAATAAAATAGCATTACTATAACAAGAAATTATATGTTGAAATAGGTGATAAACTTGAATATTATAAAAAAGTTAATCGATAACAAATTTTTCAGAAGTGTAATATTAATAGCAGGTGGAACTGCTTTTGGACAAGCAATTATCATTATATCTTCTCCGATTATTTCGAGATTGTATTCTCCAGAAGAATATGGAATTTTAACTACATTTACAGCAGTATTGGGAATGTTAGCAGTTGTTGGTTCATTGAAATATGAATGGGGAATAGCTATAGCTGATGATGACGATAAAGCAATTAATGTTACAGCATTAAGTTTTTTAGTTTTGTTCGTAGTTGTAGGATTATTAGCGCTAATTTTATACGGTTACGGAGAAGAAATATTGGTAATTATGGATGGAGAGAACTTATATAAGTATAGGTTATTTATTCCGATAGGAGTTTTATTTATTGGTATATATAATATTTTAACACAATGGGCTTTAAGGAAAAAAAATTTTAAAGCGTTATCAAAAACAAAAGTAAGTCAGAGCATTGTGCAAAGTTTAATTCATATACTATTTGGGTTTTTTAATATGGGTCCCATTGCCCTTATTATTGGGCGTATTTTAGGGCAAAGTGCAGGTACAATTACACTAGCTATACCTTTCTTGGATAAGGATAGAAAGTTGATTAAAAAAATAAATAGAAAAGATATTTTCTGGAGTGCAAAAAGATATATAAAATTTCCATTAATTTCCTCGATAAGTCAGTTTCTTAATACTGCAAGTATCCAGCTACCAGTTTTATTCATATCTTCACAATATGGAAACAAAGCTATTGGATTTTATGGTTTAGCTAATAGTATTATTAATTTACCAACTACTTTAATAGGAAATGCAGTAGGCGATGTTTTTTATGGTGAAGCTGCTAGTGTAGGAAATCAAGATCCTCTTAGATTAAAACAACTATCAATTGAAATATTGAAAAAATTAATGATTATTGGATTAGTGCCTTTAATAATAATTGTTTTATTCGGTCCTTATTTATTTTTGTTTGTATTTGGAGTTGAATGGAAAGAGGCAGGTATATATGCAAGAATAATATCTTTTCTAGCATATGCAAGATTAATTTTTATACCTGTTAGTAGGATTTACTCGATTTTTGAAAGACAAAAAGAGGCATTCCTAATAGATGCTTTAAGAGTAATATTAGTTATCATAGTATTTACAATAACTAATTATTTAAATTTAAATTTATTGTATGCAGTATCACTTTATTCATTTTCAATATCGTTAGTTTATTTGATTACTTTTTTAGTTTTACAGAAAATAATAAATTACGAAATAAATAAGGTATCTTAATTTTCTTGTAATAGATTATAAAAAAATAAAATTTTTAAATAAGTTTTAATAAATGTAATGATTACAAATATATGAATTAAGGTGATGTTATGACAAATAAAGAAAAATATAGAGAGTTATGCAGTATAAACAAAGATATTCCTATTTTTTCAAGAGATTGGTGGATGGACGCTGTATGTGGGCAAGATAATTGGGATGTATTACTTGTAGAAAGTGATGGTGAAATTATAGCGTCTTTGCCTTATTATATAAAAAAAAGATGGAATCTTAGATACATAACTCAACCACAATTAACACAGTCAAATGGAATATGGATAAAATATCCTGAAGGACAGAAATACGAAAAAAAGCTTTCATATGAGAAAAAAATTATGTATGAAATGATAGAGCAAATTAAAGATTTAAAAATTGGTTATTATAACCAGAATTTTCATTACTCAATATCGAATTGGCTACCATTTTATTGGAAAGGATTTCGACAAACTACAAGATATACTTATGTAATTGAAGACATATCAGATATAGAAAATGTATTTAAAAACTTTGATTACTCTAAAAAGAAAAATATCAATAAAGCAAGAAAAACTGTAAGAATAAAATATGATTTATCTGCGCAAGAGTTTTATGAACATCATAAAATGACTCTTAATAAGCAAAATCAAAAAATATCTTATTCACAAAATATTTTCTATGAATTATATCGTTCTGTATATGAAAGAGGATGTGGTAAAACTATTTATGCAATCGATGATAATGAAATAATTCATGCAGCATTATTTGTTGTATGGGATAATAAAAGTGCATATGATTTGATTAGTACCATTGATCCTGATTATAGAAATAGTGGTGCATCTAGCTTATTAATTTATGAAATTATAAATTTCTTAAGAGACAAAGTAAGAAAATTTGATTTTGAAGGAAGCATGATAGAATCTGTAGAAAATTCATTTAGGAAATTTGGAGCTATACAAAAAGCATATTTTAATATTAATAAATCTTTTTCTTTTACTTTTAAATTAATAAATTCTATTAAATATTTTATAGAATCTTAGAATTAATATATATTATATTAATTAAAAAAAGAGGGAATAAAATGCTTAATCTAAAAGGAAAATTATATAATCTTATAGATTTTTTTTATAGTAAAAATATTTATTTGCTTTATAAACATGATAAATTTGTAGATATTAATGCACCCGTAGTAATTAAAAGAGTGACATTTGATAATGTACAAGATTCCAGTACATTTAATAATGAAAAATATATTAATACTTTTATACAGTTTTTAAGGTAAGGAGACATAGGATATTATGCTTATTTAAATGACTATTGTGTTCATCGTTCATGGGTAAAAACTGGACCATTTAAAATGGAAATTGTAAAAGGTTATAATATGGAGTTTGATAAACAAGATGCGTATATTCATTATTGTTTAACTGCAGATACTGCTAGAGGAAAAAATATATATCCATTTGTATTAAATCACATATGCAATGAATTATATTCAAAAAATTACAGGAATATTTATATGGTTGTTCTTAAGAAAAAGAAATCAGCAATGAGGGGTGTAGAGAAAGCAGGATTTAAGATACATAAGAAGATTACAATATTTAGAATATTTGGTTTTTATTTTAAAAAAGAACTATTAATTCGTTAATATTTAGTTTTATTTAGTAATTATTTAATTAATTGTTGATAGTAATTTTTTAGGAGGAAGCTATGAAAATTGCGTGTCTAACATTTCATAATTCATCAAATTATGGATCTGTGTTGCAAGCATTTGCATTACAGAAAACAATTAAAGAATTAGGATTCGATTATACGATTATTGATTATTCAAATAAAGAAAAGTATAAATTTGACTCTTTACTTGGGCGAAATACAGAAATGAGCAGAATTGCGTATATTTAAAAATTACTATCGTTTCCATATAATTATTTTAAGAAAAGAAAATTTATAAACTTTTCAAATGAGTATTTAAATATTAGCAAAAAAAGGTTTAAAAGTTTAGAAGAATTAAAGGAAATAAATAATGATTATGATTATTTTATATGCGGAAGTGATCAGATTTGGAATGGAACTATGATCAGATTCGATTCTGCTTACTTTCTTTCTTTTGTTGATAATACTGAAAAGAAAATCGCTTATGCAGCTAGTTTTGGTAAAGTAGATATATCAGATCAAGAATTTGAATTTTATAAAAGGGAACTCAATAATATTAATAAAATATCTGTAAGAGAAACTAGTGCAAGTGTAATTGTAAAAAAGTGTTCTAATAAGTTCGCGGAGGTCGTTCTAGATCCAACTCTATTGTTGAGCGGAACTGAGTGGAAATATATTTCTAGAAAAGAAAAAGTCCCCAAAGAGCCATATATTTTAACGTACTGTTTATCTAATAATAAAGAAATGCAAGATTTCATTAAAAAGCTTAGATTACAAACAGGATATAAAGTAATTGGTATTTCAAGAGGGTTAGTTCCAATGTTCAGAGAGTGTGCTTTTGCAGTTCCCTCACCCCTTGAATTTGTTCAATTATTCTCAAATGCTTCTTACGTAGTTACTAATTCATTTCATGGAACAGCTTTTTCCACAAATTTAAATAAGAATTTCTTTACATTTATTAAAGGCGAACGCAATACAGCAACCAATTCAAGGATAGTTGATTTTCTTGAGAATTTAGGTTTAGCGGATAGAATATATACAAAATGTCCAAAAGAAAAAATCAATATTTCTCAGCCAAATTTTGAAGAAGTCAATAAAAAATTAGAAGCATTAAGAAAGAAATCTATCAATTTTTTAACGGAATCGTTAGATATAAATATGGAGTGATCTTATGTTTTGTGTTGTAAAGAGCAATAAAGAGTTATGTACGGGTTGTACGGCTTGTATAAATATTTGTCCCCCAAAATGTATAGACATGATTGAAGATAACACAGGTGTGAATGGTAAAATATAATTGACAGTTTTCGGTCAATAAGATTTTACGGTTTTTACAAGTATCTGTCAATAACAATGTTGGAATACTGGAAATTCATATTTACAAAAAAGTCATATCAAGGGTTGT
>Ga0208938_1000084_pt1 | contig 96426 bp, 101 predicted proteins | sample AD_UKC125_MetaG_FD_184434 | JGI IMG/M metagenome (GOLD analysis project Ga0208938, IMG submission 184434) | Active sludge microbial communities of municipal wastewater-treating anaerobic digesters from USA - AD_UKC125_MetaG (SPAdes) (version 2) | ecosystem: Engineered > Bioreactor > Anaerobic >... | reverse complement strand
AAGATCAACACCACTCCGCCAAAAACACGACGTCAGCAGCAAAGAAGCGGAATTATCCAATACCCACAAAAAACCGTCAAGAAGAAATTCCCAAAAACCACTTCTTCCTTCTCCCAGCACCAGGGTCTGGATTGCCTCCCCCGGAGGGAGTGCGCATTATATAGATCGGGTGCCGGTGGTCAATACGTTGTCAAGAAATATTCGCCGGCCTACCCGGCGCGCCCTATATTCAGGTAACTGTGACCTTTGCGAACCGGCGCTTCCCAATCTGTAGGACGATCGTTTCGCCTACCGCGACAATGAGCATCTTGTCAGAAACCTTTTCACCATTCGCGCGTACCGCTCCCTGCTCGATCATCCGCATGGCCTCGGACGTGCTCGCCGTCAGCCCGGCCTGCTTCAGGATCTGGACCAAGGCAAGCGGCCCGCCAGCACCTCGCAGCATCAGTTCAGGCATGTCGTCAGGCAACACACCTTGACGAAAGCGGGCCTCGAACTCTGTCAAGGCATCCGCAGCGGCCTGTCCGGTATGGAAGCGCGCCACAAGTTCTTGGGCAAGCATTACCTTGACCTCTCTCGGGTTACGGCCAGCGACCACTTCAGCCTTCAAGAGCCCGATTTCCGCGCTATCGCGAAACGAGAGCAAATCGAAATAGCGCCACATCAACTCGTCCGAAATGGACATGACCTTGCCGAATATCTCGCGTGGCGCTTCGTTGATCCCGATGTAGTTGCCCATGGACTTGGACATCTTGTTGACGCCATCGAGCCCTTCGAGCAATGGCATTGTCAGCACGCATTGCGGCAGTTGGCCGTAGTGCTTTTGCAATTCGCGCCCAACCAGCAGATTGAATTTCTGATCGGTACCGCCAAGTTCGACGTCGGCGCGCATGGCAACCGAATCATAACCCTGGCAAAGGGGGTAGAGAAATTCGTGGATGGCTATCGGCAAGCCGCCAGCATACCTCTTTGCAAAATCGTCACGTTCCAACATGCGCGCGACGGTATGCTGCGCTGCGAGCCTGATCATCCCGGCCGCGCCCAGATCATCGAACCAGGCGGAGTTGAAGAAAATCTCGGTCCGTTCCGGATCCAGAATCTTGAACACCTGCTCCTTGTAGGTCTTGGCATTCTCCAGAATCTGTTCCCGCGCCAAAGGCGGACGTGTGACATTCTTCCCCGTAGGATCCCCGATCAGCCCCGTGAAATCACCGATCAGGAACATGATGTGATGGCCCAAGTCCTGGAAGTGCCGAAGCTTGTTGATCAATACGGTATGGCCAAGGTGAAGGTCTGGCGCCGTCGGATCAAAGCCCGCCTTAATCCGCAGCGTCCTGCCGCTCTTCAGCCGCGCTATCAGTTCCGCATCGACAAGGAGTTCATCACACCCTCGCTTGATGACTTGCATACTCCGCTCAACGTCGACCATCTATACACCCCTGAACCATGCAGTTGCTACCTGGGAAATTGTTGGCTCCCATTATCACCGAGCTGTTCAATCAAATGAAAAAGGGCGGCCTGGGCCGCCCTTTCGGACCTGATTCGAATTACGCCGAGAAAGATGAACCGCAACCGCAGGTTGACGTGGCGTTCGGGTTACGAATCACGAATTGAGAACCCTCAAGACCTTCCGAGTAGTCGATCTCTGCACCAACAAGGTACTGGTAGCTCATCGGGTCGATCAGCAGCGTTACACCATTCTTGTCCAATGTCGTATCGTCTTCATTGACTTCTTCGTCAAAAGTGAAGCCATACTGGAAACCGGAGCAACCGCCACCGGTGACGAACACTCGCAACTTGAGGCCCGGATTACCCTCTTCCTCGATCAATTCCCTGACCTTGGCGGCAGCACTATCGGTGAACACGAGGGGCGACACCATTTCCGTAACAGCATTCATTTTCGGCACTCCTGAAAAAATCGACGGGGATTATGCGGGCCAGCTGGGCTCCGGTCAATGCTATTAGTTTGATGCAGCAAGCTTTAGTTCCACGGACTTGCCGCCGCGATGAACGAGCCTGCCCTCGATGACCGCGCCCTGATGGATTTCGATAAGGGCATAATCGACATCGCCAACGATCTTTGCGCGCGATTGCATCTCGAGGAACTCGGTCACGGTTACCTGGCCGACTACTGACCCATTGCTCACCATGTGCGCCACACTTACGATGCCCTCGACCTGCGCCTGTTCGCTCAACACCAGCGTCGACGAACTCGCCCCCTCGGATGCCTCGACATTGCCCTTGACTTCACCGTCAATTCTGAGCCCTCCGGAAAAACGAATGTTGCCCTCGATCCGGGTCCCGGCACCAATCAGACTGTCGATGCGTCCCTGCACCCTGTTCTCGTCCTTCTTCCCGAACACCGTTTCCTCCTAAAGTTGCGCTACATGCCTTGCTTTAAGTGTATCACCCTGGAGAACTCGCGCCTCCACCGACTGCAGGTGCGCTCCAGCCGGCAACTCGAAACTACCCTCCTTGCGCAGGAGATTCTTGACTTCCACCTGGAATTCTCCTGTCCGCTCACGCCTGGATGGGATCACCATCTCCTGCGATTTTCCGCGCTGGACAAAAGTGACCAGAAATTCCAGTCGACCACGAAACTCGGGCGCCTGCTTCCCAGAATGAAACGATATCAGCACCCGGTAGCGAAAGTTCTGCGCCCCGTCGGAAACAACCCGGAAATTCTCCAGGCGTATCGCCCCCTCTTCTCCAGCCGCCGGAATGAGCCGCTCGAAGAGGAGCATATCCTCCTTGAGGACAGCGTTTTCGAGTTCAAGTGCGCGCACCCGGTCAAGCAGTCGTTGCTGTGTCGAGCGCTCCATCTGAACTGCGTTTTGTTCGGTACCCGCTGTCGACCGATAACGCAACAACTCTTCGTCGAGACTCCGCACCTGTAGCCGCAAAGACTCAAGTTCCGTTTCCATCGCCCCCGCGTCGCCCCGTTGCAAGGCCAACCCGACGATCATCATAACCAGCAGAGCAACCAGAGCGCCGCCGGCAGCGTACCAATGCCAGGAGACATGAGTACGCACCACGACTCTCGGCGCCGTAATGCCGAAGCGCCGCCGGAATTTCCTGATCTTCAGAGAAACAGTTGGAAATGGCATGGAACCTTCATCTGATCAAGGCCATACATCAGGTCGACGTACTCCGCCTCCCTCCTGACAACCGGTCGAAGGGCAAATGCTGCTTCCGTTTGCACATCTTGCGGCGCCAAACAAAAAAGCCGCCAAACAGGCGGCTCCTGGAATCGCGATGCGAATCAGCGCTTCGAAAACTGCTTGCGGCGACGAGCCTTGTGAAAACCCACCTTCTTGCGCTCGACCTCGCGGGCATCACGGGTGACGAAGCCCGCCTTGGAAAGTGTGGGCTTCAAGGTCCCGTCGTATTCGATCAGGGCGCGCGTGATACCGTGACGGACGGCGCCTGCCTGACCGGACTCGCCACCGCCAGTAACATTGACCTTGATATCGAAGTTTGTGAGTTGATCGATCAGATGGAGCGGCTGGCGAACGATCATGCGGCCGGTCTCCCGTGAGAAGAACTCATCGATGGGCTTGCCGTTGACCACGAAGGCACCCGAACCGCGCTTCATGAAGACACGGGCAACTGCGCTCTTGCGACGACCCGTTCCGTAAAAATAACTCTCAGCCATGAGGACCCCTTAGATTTCCAGCGCCTTGGGCTGCTGGGCGGTGTGAGGATGTTGTGCGCCGGCGTAGCACTTCAGCTTCTTCAACATTGCGTAGCCCAGCGGGCCCTTCGGCAACATTCCCTTGACGGCAGCTTCGAGGGCGCGGCCAGGGAACCGTTGCTGGATCTTCTTGAAATTGGTTTCGGAGACGCCGCCCGGATAGCCCGAATGGCGGTAATACTTCTTGTCCTCGGCCTTGTTGCCGGTCACGACAATCCGCTCGACATTGGTGACGACAATGAAATCGCCGGTGTCAACGTGGGGAGTATAGATGGCCTTGTGCTTGCCACGCAGGCGGTGGGCAATCTGTGTAGCGAGGCGGCCGAGCACCTTGTCTGTGGCGTCAACCACAAACCACTCGCGCTTCACCTCATGTGGCTTGGCGGAAAACGTCTTCATGTGTGTGCCGTCCTGAAAAATTGGGCGCAGATTGGAGAAAGCCGAGAATTTTATTCGACCACTCCGGAAGCTGTCAATTGAAAAACAGAACAGAATGCCCTGCGAAGAAAAAAACGCGGCTCATCGAGCCGCGTTAAATCCACACCAAAGGAGGAGGGTGGAGGAGACAACCTGAACATCGGCAACCCTTGCCGCCGGGTGTGCTTCAATCCGTACAAAACGTATTCTGCCTAACAAGCACGGTATCCACAAGTATTTTTTCTGCTTTGCAGCATTTTTTTATTTATTCTGTCATTTGTAATGCAAATGTGATTTATGTATATGTTTCAATGTACATCTATCAAATAATTTCAATCTATTGCATAGTGATGAACAGGAGCTGCAGATAGATGGCAAGCAATCGAGGTGACATTTCTGCTGCATTGCACCATTACGTTATCTTTGGTGGTGCTGGATCAAACCCCATTACAATCTCCGTCACTGGAGGATTGCTATGGAATGCACCGTGCGCTGGATGGGAAACGATGCGGGCATGTCGTTCGTGGCCGAGAGCGGCAGCGGGCATGCGGTCGTGATGGATGGGGCTCCCGATGCCGGCGGCCGCAATCTGGGTTTGCGCCCGATGGAGATGGTACTCGCCGGAACCGGCGGTTGCTCCGCCTTCGACGTCGTTCTCATCTTGAAGAAAGGTCGACACGCAGTCAGCGGTTGTGAAGTCAGCCTAAACGCTGAACGGGCCGAAGCCGACCCCAGGGTCTTTACCCGAATTCACTTCCACTACAAGGTGAAGGGCCGCCAACTCAAGCCTGAAGCCGTCGCGCGCGCCATCGAACTTTCGAAGGACAAGTATTGCTCGGCTTCGATCATGCTCGGCAAGACTGCCCAGATGACCAGCGACTTCGAGATACTTGAAGAAACCTGAATCCGCGCAGCCGTCCCGAAATCAGACCCGATAAGCCGTCTCGGTCATCACCTTGGCCGCCAACTTCATGGCAAACTTGAACGGCGCCGGCAACTCGGCAGCACCCAGGCGGACCGCGGTTTCGGCATGCCGGATTTCGTCAATGCGCATCTGATCGACGATCTCCCGCGAGCGCCGATCCTGTTCCGGCAGTGAAGCAAGGTGGCTGTCCAGGTGCGCCTCGACCTGACGCTCCGTTTCGGCGAGAAAGCCGAGGTTCCACTTGTCGCCGAGGCGCCCCGCCAGCAGACCTACCGACAGGGCCCCTGCATACCACAACGGATTCAGCAAGCTCTTGCGCCCGCCCAGATCAGCCAGACGCTGTTCGGTCCAGGCCAGATGCTCCGTCTCTTCCTCCGCTGCGCCGCGCAGCGATTCACGCACCGACGGTTCGCGCGAAGTCAGCGCCTGCCCCTGATACAGCGCCTGTGCGCAAATCTCGCCAACATGGTTGACCCGCATGAGTCCACAGACATGCGCCCTTTCCTCCTCGCTTAGCTTGGCTTCAGGATGCCCCGCCCCGGGGACTTGGCGCTGACTGCGCGCCACCGAAAAAACGGTACGCAAGGCACGGTCGAATTCGACGATCACACTTTCAAGAGACATCATAAGTCGCGGTCAAGGCCACTCTTGCGCCTATTGGGATGGCCGCCGCGCGATAGCGCATCGCGCGCCTCCGCGCCATCGCGGACAATGACGCCTGACGGACAAAAGTAATCGAAAACCAGCGCGGCGTGATGGCGATTGGTGGCCAGGTTCTGAATCCGTCGCCATTCCTCATTGCGTGACTTCGCCCAAGTTCCGTCGGGCCGACCTGACGCGTACAACCGACGCTCCTTCGTCTCGCAGCGCAATCCCTCATATGTGACGTTCCTTGCGCCACCTGGCGTCTGGACCACCAATACATAGCGAACCACGCCATCCGCACCGACGCTCAAACTGGCACCATCAACATAGAACTCGTTGTAGGTCGTTGCGCCAACATAAAAGGGCAGCAGGTTCTCCTGCAACGGGGGCGCTGGCAACTGCACGGCGATCTCCTGCCAGGGCCGAACGTCATCATCATCGTCAGAATCCGCCGCTGCCGCATGCATCCCACACGCGCCCAGGACAACGACGAGAGCAAGCAACCCGCGATGAAGAGATTTGTTCCGGCGCACGATCAACTCCCACCCCTGTCTGCACTCGCCACCAAGGCCCCGCCTGGGCGCGGATGACGAACCCGGCGATCGTGATCGATGAAACGGATCAGTTCGCTGAGCGCCTGTTGATAGACGGTACGCTTGAATTCGATGACAGCATCAAGCGGAACCCAGTAATCGTTCCAGCGCCAGGCATCGAACTCCGGCTTGGCGGTGGCGCGCAAGCTGACATCATTGTCACGCCCGACAAGGCGCAACAAGAACCATATCTGTTTCTGTCCCTTGTAGGAACCGCGCCATTCGCGCTTGATCCAGTGTGTCGGCACTTCATAACGCAACCAGCCCCTGGTTCTCCCGAGGATACGCACGTGTTCGGGCTGCAGCCCTATTTCTTCCTGCAGTTCACGATACATGGCCTGTTCAGGCGTTTCGCCACGCTTGATGCCGCCTTGCGGAAACTGCCAGGAGTGTTCTCGTATGCGCTTGCCCCAGAAGACCTCGTTCTTCGCGTTACAAAGGACAATGCCGACGTTCGGGCGATAGCCTTCACGGTCGAGCATGATAATCCTGCAAAAATTAAAAGTTGCACCTATTCTTTCACAAAGGCCGCCCGCATGCAAAGACGGCCCAGCATGTAAAATCCTTCGCTTGTATCGAGTTGATGAGCATCCCATGCGCACTTCGCAGTTCTTCTTCACCACTCTGAAGGAAGCCCCCACCGACGCCGAGGTCGTCAGCCAGAAATTGATGCTGCGTGCGGGCTACATCAAACGGGCCGCAGCCGGCATCTATACCTGGATGCCGCTTGGGTTGCGTGTGCTGCGCAAGGTCGAGGGCATCGTCCGCGACGAAATGGACAAGGCAGGCGCGCTCGAACTGCTGATGCCCGCAGTGCAGCCGGCCGAGCTTTGGCAGGAATCCGGGCGCTGGGAGCAATACGGCCCGGAACTGCTGCGCTTCAAGGACCGGCATCAGCGCGAATTCGTCATCGGCCCGACCCATGAGGAAGTCATCACCGATGCCGTCCGGCGTGATGTGAAGAGCTACCGCCAGCTGCCGGTCCATCTTTACCAGATTCAGACCAAGTTCCGCGACGAGATCCGCCCGCGCTTCGGCGTCATGCGCGGCCGCGAGTTCCTGATGAAGGATGGTTATTCTTTCCATGCTTCACTGGCAGACCTGCAGCGCGAATACCGGAACATGCACGAAACCTACAGCCGCATCTTCACCCGGCTGGGCCTGAAGTTCCGCGCGGTTGCCGCCGACACCGGCTCGATTGGCGGTACTGGATCGCATGAGTTCCATGTCCTTGCGGAGTCCGGCGAAGACGATATCGCCTACTGCCCGGACTCCGATTACGCAGCCAATGTCGAACTGGCCGAGGCGCTCGCTCCCGCCACTCCACGCGCCGCACCCGCGGCGGCTCTGACCAAGGTCGCCACCCCGGGCAAGACGGCCTGTGCCGACGTTGCCGAATTCCTTGGAATCGCCATCGGGAGCGTGGTCAAGGCGATTGCCGTGGTCAGCGACCTGGAAGATGGAGGCAAGAAGTTCTCCCTGCTCCTGCTGCGCGGCGACCACGAGCTGAACGAAGTCAAGGCCGGCAAGATTGCCGGCATGGCGCCTTTCCGCTTTGCGACGGAAGGCGAGGTCGAGCAAAGCCTCGGCTGCAAGCCCGGGTATATCGGACCTGTTGCGGTCGACGGCGAAAAAGTGGCGATTTTCGCCGACCGTGCAGTCGCGGCGATGAGCGACTTCGTCTGCGGCGCCAATCAAGCGGGATTCCATCTGAGCGGCGTCAATTTCGGGCGCGACCTGCCGGAACCGCAGATCGCCGATATCCGCAACGTCCTTCCTGGCGACCCCTCGCCGGATGGCAAGGGCAGACTGGAAATCCGCCGCGGCATCGAAGTCGGCCACATCTTCCAGTTGCGCCAGAAGTACGCTGCCGCGCTCGACTGCACCTACCTCGACGAGACCGGGCAGAGCCAGATCATGGAGATGGGCTGTTACGGCATCGGCGTTTCGCGCATCGTTGGCGCCGCCATCGAGCAGGGCAATGACGCCAGGGGCATCATCCTGCCGGCGGCCATCGCCCCCTTCGCCGTCTGCATCGTACCCATGGGCTACCACAAGAATGAAGCCGTCAGGGCCGCCGCCGACGGGCTCTATGCCGACCTCAGGAAGCTCGGCGTCGATGCCCTGCTCGATGACCGCAACGAGCGCCCCGGCGTGATGTTCGCCGACATGGAACTGATCGGAATTCCGCACCGGATCGTGATCGGAGAGCGCGGTTTGAACGAAGGCAAGCTAGAATACAAAGGTCGCCGCGATACCGAGCCAACCCTGGTTGACCAAGGCGGCATCATTGAAGTGATTTTGGGGAAGCTGTGCGCCGCCTGATTGCCTTCCTGCTGTTTCTGAACGCTTCCGGCGCATTTGCCGGCGCGCAGATCTACGAGCCGCTCTCGGCAAGCGTGCAGGCGGCGCTGCACAAGGCTGTTTCCGATACGCGACCGCCCACGACCTCGTTCAGCAATCCGTTGGATGCGGTCGAATGGCTGGCCGAGATGTCGCCGCGACTGGAAAAGCGGATTCCCAACCGGGAGTACCGTCTCGACCTGTTGCGCAGCATCCACTACGAAGCCACGCGCGCCGGGCTGGACCCGCAACTGGTGCTCGGTCTGATGCAGGTCGAGTCCGGCTTCCGGAAGTATGCCGTTTCGTCGGCCGGCGCCCGTGGCTACATGCAGGTCATGCCGTTCTGGGTCAAACTGATCGGCCGGCCGGACGACAGCCTGTTCGACCTACGCACCAACCTCCGCTACGGCTGCACCATCCTGCGTCACTATCTGGATATCGAAAAGGGCGACCTCTTCCGCGCCCTCGGGCGCTACAACGGCAGCCTCGGGAAGCCGGAATACCCGAACATGGTACGCGCTGCCTGGCAGAACCAGTGGAGTTACCTGAAGCCGCCGCGACTTGCCCAGGCCGGACGCTGATCAACGCCCCATGCCGGGGAGCATGCCCTTCATGCCGCGCATCAGTTTTCCCATGCCGCCCCGGGAGACCATCTTCATCATCTTCTGCGATTGCTCGAACTGATTGAGCAGCCGGTTCACTTCCTGCACCTGAACCCCGGCACCCAGCGCAATGCGCCGCTTGCGACTGGCCTTGAGGATTTCCGGCTTGGCACGCTCGGCAGGCGTCATCGAATTGATGATGCCCTCGACCCTTCCGACCATCTTGTTCTCGGCCCCCGCCGGCAGTTGGCCAGCGGCCTGGGCGATCTGCGCGGGCATCTTGTCCATCAGCGCCGACAGCCCGCCCATGCTGCGCATCTGGGTGATCTGTTCCTTGAAGTCGTTGAGGTCGAAGCCCTTGCCGGATTTCAGTTTCCTGGCAAAGGCAATGGCCTTTTCCTCGTCCAGCCCCTTCTTCGCTTCCTCGATCAACGACAGGACGTCGCCCATGCCGAGAATCCGCGACGCCATCCGCTCCGGATGGAACGCTTCCAGGCCAGTCAGCTTCTCGCCGACACCTGCGAACTTGATCGGCTTGCCCGTGATGTGACGCACTGAAAGCGCAGCACCGCCACGTGCATCACCATCCAGCTTGGTCAGCACGACACCGGTCAGCGGCAAGGCCTCACTGAAGGCCTTGGCCGTGTTGACCGCGTCCTGGCCGAGCATGGCATCGACGACGAACAGAGTCTCGATAGGATTGAGCGCCGCATGTAGGCGCTTGATTTCGGACATCATTTCCGCGTCGACTGCGAGGCGGCCGGCGGTATCGACGAGCAGGACGTCATGGTAATGGCGCCTTGCCCAGTCGACTGCCGCCAGTGCGATCGCCTCCGGCTTCTCACCGATGGTCGAAGGGAAGAAATCGACCCCGGCCTGGCCGGCGACCGACTTCAACTGATCGATGGCTGCCGGACGATAGATGTCGCAGGACACCACCAGCACCTTCTTCTTGTGGTTTTCCTTGAGGAACTTGCCGAGCTTGCCGACAGTGGTCGTCTTGCCCGCGCCTTGCAGGCCGGCCATCAGCACAATGGCCGGCGGCCGGGTATTGAAGGTGATTCCTTGGTGCGCATCGCCCATGACCCGGGCGAGCTCGCGATGAACAACGCCGACCAGGGCCTGGCCGGGGCTCAGTGAGCCGATAACCTCCTCGCCAACTGCCTTTTCCTTGACCGCAGCGATGAATTCCTTGATCACCGGCAGGGCGACATCAGCCTCGAGCAGCGCCATACGCACCTCGCGCAGGGCGTCGTTGATATTGGATTCGGTCAGGCGCGCTTCGCCCTTGAGCGTCTTCATGACGCGGGCAAGGCGGTTGGTCAGGTTGTCGAGCATGGCGAATAGGCTTCTAGTAGAATCTGCGAATGGCCGACATTGTAATTCAGCTTCTGCCCCACATCCTCGCCGCCCTTCTCTATGGTGCACTCGGCATCCATTTCTGGAATACCAGATGGCGCGAACATGAGGGACAGAGCATCGCCTGTCCCATGCGACCGTGGGAACGCTTGGCCATTGCCGTAGCCTTGCTGATCCAGGCCGTCGGCCTCTATGGCGCCCTGTTTGGCGAAGCGGGCATGCGCTTCTCGTTCAGCTTCGCGCTGTCGCTGATGATGTGGCTTGCCGTGCTGATCTACTGGCTGGAAAGCTTCATGGCGCGCATGGAGGGCATGCAACCGATGGTCCTGCCGCTGGCTGCGATCTGCACCGTATTACCGGTCATCTTTCCCCAGGTGCATCTGGTAGCCAACGCCGGCGCCACTGGCTTCAAGTTGCATTTTCTGGCGGCCATGCTGGCGTACAGTCTGCTCACGCTGTCCGCACTGCATGCGATCTTCATGGGGTTTACCGAAAACGCCCTGCACAAGCGCCTGATGAAGCGCAGCCTGGCCAGCCTGCCACCGCTCCTGGCCATGGAATCCCTGCTCTTCCGCATGCTCCTTCTGGGCTTCGTTTTGCTGACACTGACAGTCGGCAGCGGCGTGCTCTTCTCGGAAGCACTCTTTGGCAAGCCTCTGTCCTTCGATCACAAGACCTTGTTCGCCTTTGCTTCGTGGGGCATTTTCGCGACTCTGCTGGTTGGGCGCCATGCCTGGGGCTGGCGCGGCAAGCGCGCCCTGCGCTGGACGCTCGCCGGATTCTCCCTGCTGATCCTGGCCTATGTCGGCAGCCGCTTTGTCGCCGAGGTCATCCTGGGTCGAGTCTGACACATCACCATGACCGACGTCCCGCTTTCGGTCCTGCTCGGCGCCCTGTTCGTACTGTTGATTCTCTCAGGCATTTTCTCCGGATCGGAAACCGCCATGATGGCGGCCAACCGCTTCCGGCTCAGGCATGCCGCGCAGAATGGCCAGCGCGGGGCAGTACTGGCCCTTGCCCTGCTCGACAAGACCGACAAGCTGCTGGGGCTGATCCTGCTCGGCAATACCCTGCTCAATGCCGCAGCGGCCACACTCACCGGTTATATTGCGCTTGCTCTCTTCGGCCAGTCGAAATGGACGCTTGAGATTGCGACCCTGAGCATTACATTCGCGTTGCTCGTCGTCGCGGAAATCTCCCCCAAGGTCATCTGTGCCACCCATGCCGACCGCCTCGCCCCGCTGCTCAGCTACATCCTGACGCCCCTCCTGCACCTTGCCTACCCCGTCATCTGGTTCGTCAACCTGTTCGTGACGGCCTTGCTTACGGCGCTTCGCCTCTCTCCCAAGAACATGCACGAAGAGGCAAAACTGTCACCCGAAGAACTTCGTAGCCTGGTGCTCGAATCGTCGCACCTGATACCCCTCAAACACCGCAGCATTCTCTCCAGCCTCTTCGATCTCGACAACATCATGGTCGAGGACGTAATGACGCCGCGTGGCAAGATCGAGATTCTTGACATCGACCTTCGCTGGGACGAAGTCCGCGCCCAGTTGGCGACCAGTCACCACAGCCGGCTTCCGGTCTGCCACGGATCGCTTGACCAGCCTCTGGGGTTCCTGCCGCTGCGCCGGTTGCTCCGCAGCATTGGCGGCGGCGAATTCGACAAGGCGGCGCTGCTCGAGCAGATGCAGCCTGCCTACTATATCCCCGCCGGAACGGGAGTGTTTTCACAACTCGCCTTCTTCCAGGAGAACCGTCAGCGCATTGGATTCATTGTCGATGAATACGGCGAGATCGTTGGGCTGCTAACGCTTGAAGACATCATCGAAGAGTTCGTCGGTGAATTCACCACCTCCCAGCCCGGTCTCGGCCAGTCGCTTGCCTGGAATGACCATGGAAGCGCGATCGTCGAGGGTTCTCGAAACTTGTGCGATATCAATCGTATCCTTGGCTTGCAATTTCCACTGGACGGGCCGAAGACACTGAATGGACTCATTCTTGAACACTTTCAGGATATTCCGGATGCAGGTGTTAGTATCCGATTGGCCGGGGTGGCCATCGAGATCCTCAAGGCTCACGATCGCAACGTCGTCACCGTGCGCATATTCAGGCCCGCCCGCACTGAAGCTGCCTTGTGCAGTCTTTACAAAAGGGGGCCTCCGTAGCATCATCGCTCAATCTAAACGGCATCTGACGCGTAACCAATGTCCGCCATACCTCAAGCAAGCCCCCTGAGCGGCCTCGCCCGCGCCCTGGTACAGGCGGGACGGCTCAAGGAACCAGAAGCCGAACAGTTGATCAGCCAGGCTCATCACGAAAAGCACTCGCTGATCGAACAGATCATTGCCAGTCAGAAGATTTCGTCGCTCGACCTTGCCCGCTTCGTGGCCGACACCTTTGGCTATCCGCTGCTCAATCTGGCTGTTTTCGATGAAGCGCACATTCCGACAAATGCCATCGACCGCAAGTTGATTGCCGCTCATCGGGTCATCCCGCTCAACAAGCGGGGAAATCGGCTCTCCGTGGCTATCGCCGACCCGACCAATCTGCGGGCACTTGATGAAATCCGTTTTCAGACCGGCTTGGGTGTCGACCCTGTGGTCGTTGAACACCCCAAGCTGGTTCCGCTGGTTGCCAAATATGCCGAATCCGCGGAAGACGCGCTGAGGAGCTTCACGACTGACGACATCAACCTCGACTTCCTCGACGAGGATTCGTCGGGCAAGGCGGATGAGGCGGCATCGCAGGAAATCGACGATGCGCCAGTTGTCCGGTTCATTCAGAAAATGTTGCTTGACGCGATCAACGATGGCGCATCGGACATCCATTTCGAACCTTACGAGAAGTTCTATCGCATTCGCGTTCGCGTCGACGGCGTCCTGCGCGAAGTTGCGACTCCGCCACTGGCGATCAAGGACAAGATTGCATCGCGGATCAAGGTCATATCCCGCCTGAACATCGCTGAAAAGCGGGTTCCTCAGGATGGCCGGATGAAGCTGATTCTTTCGAAGAACCGTGCCATCGACTTCCGGGTGAGCACCTTGCCGACCCTGCAGGGTGAAAAGATCGTTTTGCGTATTCTCGATCCGACCTCGGCGACGCTCGGAATCGAGGCCCTCGGCTATGAACCGGAACAGAAGGCGATACTGCTTAACGCCATCAGCCGCCCCTACGGCATGGTGCTGGTTACCGGGCCGACCGGTTCCGGCAAGACGGTCTCTCTTTACACCTGCCTCAACATCCTGAACCGGGATGGCGTCAATATCTCGACTGCCGAGGATCCCGCCGAAATCAATCTGGCCGGCATCAACCAGGTGAATGTCGACGACAAGGCGGGACTGACCTTTGCGGTTGCCTTGCGTGCCTTTCTCCGCCAGGATCCGGACATCATCATGGTCGGCGAAATTCGCGACCTCGAAACCGCGGAAATCGCCATCAAGGCTGCCCAGACCGGCCACATGGTCATGTCAACGCTGCACACCAACGATGCCCCGGCCACCCTGACCCGCCTGATGAACATGGGCGTGCCGACCTTCAACATCGCCTCGAGCGTCCTGCTCATCACCGCGCAGCGCCTGGCACGCCGCCTGTGCAACTGCAAGAAGCAGATCGACGTACCAAGCGAAACCCTCCTCGAGGCAGGTTTCACCGAAGCCGACCTCGACGGTTCATGGACTCTCTTCGGCCCCGGCGGTTGCGAACGTTGCAAGGGTACCGGTTACAAGGGGCGCGTCGGCATCTATCAGGTCATGCCTGTTTCCGAGGCAATCCAGCGACTGATCATGAGTGGGGCAGGTGAAATGGATCTGGCGGAACAGGCTGCGCGCGAGGGGGTAAAGAACCTGCGCGAATCCGGTCTGCTCAAGGTGAAGCAGGGCCTGACCTCGCTCGCCGAGGTTCTGAGCACAACGAATGTATAACGGGGAAGGATAACGGATGGCTACCGCCGCAAGGGCTAGAACCCTCACAATCAGGGAACACACCTTCGTCTGGGAAGGAAAGAACCGGGACGGCAAACCGGTTCGTGGCGAGATGCGGGCGGCGAGCGAAGCAGTGGTTCAGACCAGCCTGCGCCGGCAGGGGGTAATGAACGCGCGGGTCAAGAAGGCGCGCTTCAAGGTTGGCGGCAAGGTCACTGAAAAGGAAATCGCCCTCTTTACACGCCAACTCGCCACGATGATGAAATCTGGGGTGCCCTTGCTGCAGGCTTTCGACATTGTCGGTCGCGGCCATGCCAACGGTGCGGTTGCCAAACTCCTGCTCGACATCAAGGCCGACGTCGAAACCGGCAGTTCGCTGTCGCAGGCTTTCCGCAAGTATCCGCTGTATTTCGATGCCCTCTACTGCAACCTCGTGGCCGCCGGCGAACAGGCGGGGATACTGGATACCCTGCTCGAAAGACTGGCGACCTACAAGGAAAAGATTCTCGCCATCAAGAGCAAGATCAAGTCCGCGCTGTTCTACCCGATCGCCGTCATCGTCGTCGCCTTCATTATCACTGCCGTGATCATGATATTCGTCATCCCGGCATTCAAGGACGTGTTCAAGAGTTTCGGCGCCGACTTGCCGGCACCGACCCTGCTGGTGATAGCCATCTCGGACTTCTTCGTCGCCTACTGGTGGGCAATCTTCGGCATCATTTTCGGCGGCCTTTACTTCTTCTTCGAGGCCTGGAAGCGCTCGGAGAAGATGCAGATGGCGATGGACCGTTTGCTTCTTCGTCTGCCCATTTTCGGCGACATCATCCGCAAGGCGGTGATCGCCCGTTGGTCGCGCACGCTGTCCACGATGTTCGCCGCCGGCGTGCCACTGGTCGAGTCGCTGGATTCGGTTGGCGGCGCCGCCGGGAACTACGTCTACAAGGCCGCCACCAGGCAGATTCAAAGCGAGGTCTCGACCGGCACCAGCCTTACGAATGCGATGACGAACGTCAATCTGTTCCCCAACATGGTGACGCAAATGGTGGCAATCGGCGAGGAATCAGGCGCGCTTGATTCGATGCTTGCCAAGGTCGCCGACTTCTTCGAACAGGAAGTCGATGATGCCGTCGAGGCGATGTCCAGCCTGATGGAGCCGATCATCATGGTGGTTCTTGGGACATTGATCGGCGGCATGGTCGTGGCGATGTACCTGCCGATCTTCAAGCTGGGCGCCGTCATCTGATGTCTTTCGAATCGCCGGGCGGCCTGGCTGCCGCAGCCGGGCTGCTCGGTTTGTGCGTCGGCAGTTTTCTCAATGTCGTAATTCACCGCCTGCCCAGGATGATGGAGCGGGAATGGCAGGCGCAGTGCGCCGAATTGCGGGGTGAAACGCCGTCGACCGCAGAAGGCTTGTCGCTGGCACGCCCCCGGTCCCGCTGCCCGTCCTGCGGCCACCAGATCACCGCCCTCGAGAACATCCCGATCGTCAGTTACCTGCTGCTGCGCGGGAAATGCTCGAAGTGCGCGGCACCGATCTCACTCCGTTACCCGGTCGTCGAAGCGGCAACCGGCCTGCTTTCGGCATACGCCGCCTGGCACTTCGGGCCGACACCGCAAGCGGCCGGGGCACTGATCATGCTCTGGGCGCTGATCGCCCTGACCGCAATCGATTACGACACCCAACTGCTTCCGGATTCGATCACCCTGCCGCTGCTCTGGATCGGCCTGGCACTCAATCTCGCCGGCACTTATATCGACATCTCCTCGGCGGTCATCGGCACCATGACCGGCTATCTGACCCTGTGGTCGGTATTCTGGCTGTTCAAGCTGACAACCGGCAAGGAAGGCATGGGCTATGGCGACTTCAAGCTCCTTGCCGCGCTCGGAGCCTGGATGGGCTGGCAGATGCTGCCGGTCATCATCCTGTTGTCGTCGATCGTCGGCGCCGTCGTCGGCATCGGCCTGATCGTGTTCAGCCGCCACGGACGCAACACACCCATCCCCTTTGGCCCCTATCTTGCCGCTGCCGGCATCATTACCCTGTTCTGGGGGCCGCAACTGACCCGCAGCTATCTCGGGCTGATGACTTGAAATTCCCGGACGGCAGCACCAGTTAGGCCCGGACGTCTTCTCGTTTATAATTCGAAATTTTGGAGGATCCCCATGCCGATCTACGAATATCGCTGTGACTCCTGCGGCTTCCAGAAAGAGCATCTGCAGAAGATGAGCGAGCCGCAGATCACAACCTGCCCGGAATGCGGCAAGGAAAGCTACAGCAAGTTACTGTCGGCTGCCGGATTCCATCTCAAGGGCAACGGCTGGTATGCCACGGATTTCAAAGGTGGCGGCAAACCCGCAGCAGGCAAGACTGACAGTTCGCCGCCCTGCCAGGGCGGAACCGGAGCATGTACTCCGTGCGCAGCCAGTTGATCAAACGCTACTTCCTCACCGGACTCCTGATCTGGGTGCCGCTGGTCATTACCGGCTGGGTACTGTCTTTCATCGTCAGCACGCTGGACCAGTCGCTGCGCCTGCTCCCTCAGGCGGTTCATCCGCAAACGCTTTTCGGCTTTCCGGTTCCGGGTGCGGGAGCGGTTCTGACCCTCGCGATGATCCTGCTGACCGGCCTGCTGGCGACCAACTTCATCGGCCAGAAGCTGGTCGTCTGGTGGGAGATGCTTCTCGCCCGCATCCCCTTCGTCAATTCGGTCTATCACAGCGTCAAGCAGGTTTCCGACACGCTCTTCTCGTCAAACGGGAATGCGTTCCGCAAGGCCTTGCTCGTCCAATATCCACGTGCAGACTGCTGGACGATCGCCTTCCTGACCGGCAAGCCCGGCGGCGATGTCGTCAATCATCTGCAGGGCGAGTATTTGAGCGTCTACGTGCCGACCACCCCGAACCCGACCTCCGGCTTCTTCCTCATGATGCCCGGCAAGGACGTCATCGAACTTGAAATGACCGTCGACGAAGCTCTCAAATACATCATCTCGATGGGCGTCGTGGCACCGCCGCTGCACACCCCAGTCATCACCAAAACCTGATTCAAGCGGAAGGTTTCATGCGTACCCATTATTGCGGACAGCTAAGCGCCGCCCTCGACGGGCAGATCGTCACCCTCTGCGGCTGGGCACAGCGCCGCCGTGACCATGGCGGAGTCATTTTCATCGACCTGCGCGACCGCGAGGGCCTCGCCCAGATCGTCTGCGATCCCGACCGCGCCGACTCGTTCGCCATCGCCGAGTCGGTCCGCAACGAGTTCTGCCTGAAGATCACGGGCAAGGTGCGCCCCCGTCCGGAAGGCACGACCAACGCCAACCTCGCCTCGGGCGAAATCGAAATCCTCTGCCACGCGATCGAGGTACTGAACCCGTCCGTGACGCCGCCGTTCCAGCTCGATGACGACAACCTGTCCGAGAACGTCCGCCTGACTCACCGCGTCATCGACCTGCGCCGCCCGCAGATGCAGAACAACCTGCTGTTGCGCTACAAGACGGCGCGCGCCTTCCGGCGCTTCCTCGACGACAACGGCTTCATCGACATCGAAACACCGATGCTGACCAAGTCGACCCCGGAAGGCGCCCGCGACTATCTCGTGCCGTCGCGCGTCCACCCGGGCCAGTTCTTCGCCTTGCCGCAGTCACCGCAACTGTTCAAGCAGTTGCTGATGGTCGCCGGCTTCGACCGCTATTACCAGATCGTCAAATGCTTCCGCGACGAGGATCTGCGCGCCGACCGCCAGCCGGAATTCACCCAGGTCGATATCGAGACCTCGTTCATGAGCGAGGAGCAGATCACCGGCCTCATCGAGAACCTGATCCGTTACGTCTTCAAGGACGCGATCGGTGTCGACCTGCCCAATCCCTTCCCGCGCATGACCTGCGCCGAGGCGATGAGCCGCTTCGGCTCCGACAAGCCCGACCTGCGCGTTACCCTCGAACTGACCGAGGTCACCGATGCCGTCAGGGACGTTTCCTTCAAGGTCTTCTCCAGCATCGCCAACAGCGAGAACGGTCGCGTTGCGGCGATGCGCGTGCCGGGCGGCGCCAGCCTGACGCGCGGCGAGATCGACGAGTACACCAAGTTCGTCGCCATCTACGGCGCCAGAGGCCTGGCCTACATCAAGGTCAACGATGTCACGCAACTCAACGAAACCGGCCTGCAAAGCCCGATCGTCAAGAATCTCCACGAAAATGCCCTCAAAACCATCGTCGACCGCACCGGCGCCCAATCCGGCGACCTGATCTTCTTCGGCGCCGACAAGGCCAAGGTGGTCAACGATGCCTTGGGCGCGCTGCGCACCCGGATCGGCCACGAAAAGGGTTTCCTCAACGGCCGGCCATGGGAGCCGCTGTGGGTCGTCGACTTCCCAATGTTCGACTACGACGAGGAAGACAAGCGGTGGACGGCTTCCCACCACCCGTTTACCAGCCCCAAGGACGAACACGTGCCGCTGCTCAAAAGCGACCCCGGCAAGTGCCTGGCCAAGGCCTACGACCTGGCGCTCAACGGCTCGGAAATCGGCGGCGGCTCGGTCCGCATCCATCGCGCCGAAGTGCAGGAGGCGGTTTTCGCCGCCCTCAACATTGGCCCCGAGGAGCAGCAGGCCAAGTTCGGCTTCCTCCTCGACGCCCTCAAGTACGGCGCGCCGCCGCACGGCGGCCTGGCCTTCGGCCTCGACCGCATCGTCACCATGATGACCGGCGCCGAGTCGATCCGCGACGTCATCGCCTTCCCCAAGACCCAGCGCGCCCAGTGTCTGCTGACCGATGCGCCGAGCGCGGTTGACGAGAAGCAGTTGCGCGAACTGCACATCCGCCTGCGCCAGAAAGTGGAAACCCGGGTCGAAGTCAGCCAGGGCTGACCTGCCATGAAACCGTGGCTGCGCCTGCTGATCGTCGCCTGGCTGGCGCTTGGCGGCGCGCTCGGGCTGGCCCGCGAGAACGTCGCGGTCGACTGGATCGCGCTGGCCGATTTGCCGCGCGAGGCGCGCCAGACACTGGCCCTGATCAAGGACGGCGGACCGTTTCCCTACTCTCGCGACGGCGTCGTCTTCGGCAACTACGAAAGACGCCTGCCTCTGCGCCAGCGCGGCTACTACCGCGAGTATACCGTCAAGACCCCCGGCAGCCACGGCCGGGGAGCACGGCGGATTATCGCCGGCAGTGGACAGGAGTATTACTATACCGAAGACCACTACCGCAGCTTCAGGCGCATTCGGGAATAGGCGATGAGCGAAAGATTCCTCGGCAAGGCCGACAAGGCCGCTGTCTACTACCTGCCGGCCAGCCGCCGCGACGCCATCGCCGCAACCGCTGCCCAGATCCAGCTCCGCTCGATTCCCGTTGACCTCTCGCGGGCAGCCAGCGCCGGTGAAGCGCTCAGACGACTGGGCGAAGCCCTGAACTTCCCGGACTGGTATGGCGCAAACTTCGATGCACTGATCGACTGCCTTGGCGATCCCGAATGCCTCCCCGGCACAGGCCATGTCCTGTTTGTCGATGGCGCTGCCACCTTGCGCCGGGGCGATCCCAAGGCGTTCGCAACCCTGCTGGACGTCCTTCAGGCGGCAGCCGGCGAGCGACGGGCGGCCGGCACACCCTTGTGGATTCTGCTTGATACGCACCCGCCGGGGGTCAACCTGTTGCCCGAAAAATGACCGGCTTCAAGCAGCCCGTCTCGGTTCTGGTCGTCATCTACACCCCGGCGCTTGATGTCCTGCTGCTCGAACGCAGCGCGCATCCGGGGTTCTGGCAGTCGGTCACCGGCAGCCGCGAGGGAGACGAAGGGCTTGCCGACACGGCGCGGCGCGAGGTGGGCGAGGAGACCGGCATCGACAGCACGCGCTGCCAACTGCAGGACTGGCATCTCACCAACACCTTCGAGATCTTCTCCGAGTGGAGGCAGCGCTACGCGCCCGGAATCACCCGCAACACCGAACACGTGTTCGGAATGTTGCTTCCCGAAGTGCAGTCCGTTTCGACAGATCCCGGCGAACATCGCAACTGGGCCTGGATGCCCTGGCAGCAGGCCGCCGGATGTTGCTTCTCGTGGACCAACTGCGACGCCATTCTGATGCTGCCCGCCAGGATTGCCCGGGCGACTTGAAACGCCGGAAAGACCCCCTATATTGAAAGTACCGTAACTTGTTTCAATAAGGAGATACAGCATGGCAAACATCACTCGTCTTGATCCGCTCGAGGATCTCTTCCGCGGCTTCTTCGTGCGCCCGGTCGACTTGAATGCAAGCCAGCAACAGCCGCCGTCGATCAAGATGGACGTCAAGGAGCAGGGCGGCGACTATCTGGTCCACGCCGAACTGCCTGGCGTCATGAAAGAAGATATCCACGTCGTCGTCGAGGGCAATCAGGTATCGATCAGTGCCGAGGTCAAGCAGGAAAAGGAAGTCAAGGAAGGCGAGCGCGTCCTGCGCTCCGAGCGCTATTTCGGCAAGGTGACGCGCTCGTTCCAGCTTGGTCAGGAAATCGACGACGCCAAGGCTACCGCCAAATTCAATGACGGCGTGCTTGAACTGACCCTGCCGAAACGCGAGGCGAGCCCGAACAAGCGCCTGACCGTCGAGTAATCCGACCGCCGGCACGAGGCACAGGCCGGACCCCGTTCCGGCCTTTTTCTTTGTAAAATCCGCGCCAGTTCACACGGAGTCCGCAATGAGTCTCGACAATCTCGCCCCCGGCATCAAGGCCGCCGTTCTCGCCGAAGCACTTCCCTACATCAAGCGCTTCCACGGCAAGACCATCGTCGTCAAGTACGGCGGCAACGCGATGACCGACGATCATCTCAAGCAATGCTTCGCGCGCGATGTCGTCCTGCTCAAGCTGGTCGGCTTCAACATCGTCGTCGTCCATGGCGGCGGTCCGCAGATCGAAAACCTGCTCGCCCGCGTCGGCAAGAAGGGCGAATTCGTCCAGGGCATGCGCGTCACCGATGCCGAAACCATGGATCTCGTGGAAATGGTGCTCGGCGGGCAGGTGAACAAGGAAATCGTCAACCTGATCAACCAGCACGGCGGCAAGGCAGTCGGCCTGACCGGCAAGGACGGCAATTTCATCCGCGCCAGGAAGCTGATGCTGGAAAACCGGGACATTCCGGGCGACCTGATCGACATCGGCCAGGTCGGCGACATTTTGCAGATCGACCCGTCATTGATCGCCCTGCTCGACACCGGCGCCTTCATCCCGGTCATCGCGCCGATCGGCGTCGGCAAGGGCGGCGAAACCTACAACATCAACGCCGATGTCGTCGCCGGCAAGATCGCCGAGGTGCTCAAGGCCGAGAAGCTGGTCCTGCTGACCAACACCCCGGGGGTCCTCGACCAGAAGGGCGAGCTGATCACCGGCATCACCCCCAAGCAGATCGACGACATGGTCGCCGACGGGACGCTGTCCGGCGGCATGCTGCCCAAGATCGGATCGGCGCTCGATGCGGCGCGCAATGGAGTCAAGGGGGTGCACATCATCGACGGCCGCGTCGAACACGCGCTGCTGCTGGAAATCCTGACCGACCACGGCGTCGGCACCATGATCAAGTCGCACTAATGCGCTGTCCGCGGAAGACCTGGCTGTTCGACCTCGACAACACCCTGCATCAGGCAACACCGCACATCTTTCCCCACATCAACCGCTCGATGACCGAGTACATCGAGCGCCACCTCGGGGTCGACCAGCACCAGGCAACTGCCATTCGCCAGGATTACTGGATACGCTACGGAGCAACGCTGCTCGGCCTGGTCCGTCACCACGGCACGGACCCCGACCATTTCCTCCGCGCCACCCACCAGTTTCCCGACCTCAAGCGCATGGTCGTCTTCGAGCGCCCGGTGATCCACGCCCTGCGCCGCCTGCCGGGGCGCAAGATCATCTTTTCCAACGCGCCGCGTCACTATACCGCGGCCATCCTCGCCATCACCGGACTGGGTTGTTGCTTCGATGCGGTCTATTCGGTCGAGAGCGTCCGCTATCAGCCCAAGCCGATGCTTTCCGGCTTCCGCGCGCTGCTTCGGGCGGAACGCCTCGACCCGCGCCGTTGCATCATGGTCGAGGACAGCCTGGCCAACCTCGTCGCGGCCAAGAAACTCGGCATGAAGACCGTGTGGGTGAGCGCTGGCTCGCGCCGCTCGCCCAGCGTGGATGCAAAAATCACCTCGGTCCTCGAACTTCCCGGTCGTTGCGGTCGACTATAATTCCCGGCCAAAATTCAACTACCGGAACCGACAGAAGGAGACCCATGGCCATCAAGCCCGGCGAGCGCCGCCTGCAGATTCTGCAAGCCCTGGCCCAGATGCTGGAAACCCCGAAGGGGGAAAAGATAACCACCGCCGCCCTGGCGGCCCGGCTGGAGTGCTCGGAAGCCGCCCTCTACCGGCATTTCGCGAGCAAGGCGCAGATGTTCGAAGGTCTGATCGAATTCATCGAACAGAGCCTGTTCGGGGTGATCAACCAGATCACGTCGGACGAAGCGCAGGGCCTGAAGCAGGTCGAAGCGATCCTCGGACTGCTGCTGAGCTTCGCCCAGAAGAATCGCGGCATCACGCGCGTCCTCATCGGCGACGCCCTGGTCAACGAGAATGAGCGCCTGCAGGGACGCATCAACGCCCTGCTCGACAAGATCGAAGCGGCTCTGAAGCAGGCGCTGCGCATCGCCGCGACGCAGGAACCCGTGAAGCCTGATGCCGACTTCGCTGCGCTGGCCAATCTGCTGCGCTGCTATGTCGTCGGCCGCTGGGAACAGTACGCGCGCAGCGGCTTCCACCGCGAACCGCTCGCCCAGTGGCCGCAGCAGTGGCCAATGCTGTACTTCGCCTGCCTGTCGCAGTCCGGCGCGCCGGTTAACGCCTGAAATCAGCGCTTCAGGTACGCCGCCGCGTCGAGCGCGAAGTAGGTCAGGATGCCGTCGGCTCCGGCCCGTTTGAATGCGAGCAGGCTCTCCAGCACACAAGCCTCCTCGTCGAGCCAGCCGTTCTGCGCCGCCGCCTTCAGCATCGCGTACTCGCCGCTAACCTGGTAGGCATAGGTCGGCACCTTGAACCGGTCCTTCACGCGGCGGACGATATCGAGGTAGGGCATGCCCGGCTTGACCATGACCATGTCGGCGCCCTCTTGCAGATCGAGCGCAACCTCCTTCAGCGCCTCGTCGGAATTCGCCGGGTCCATCTGGTAGGTGTACTTGTTGCCCTTGCCGAGATTGCCGGCCGAGCCGACCGCATCGCGGAACGGACCGTAGAAACTGGACGCGTATTTGGCCGAGTAGGCCAGGATCCGCGTGTAGATCTGCCCGGCGGCGTCGAGTTCCACGCGGATGCGGCCGATGCGGCCGTCCATCATGTCCGAGGGTGCCACCACGTCGGCGCCTGCCTCGGCATGGCACAGCGCCTGCTGCGCCAGAACTTCCAGTGTCTCGTCGTTCAGCACGTACCCGGCTTCGTCGATCAGACCATCCTGACCATGACTGGTGTACGGATCGAGCGCGACGTCGGTGATCACCCCGAGATCCGGGAATTCACGCTTCAGCGCCTTGACCGCGCGCGGAACCAGGCCATGGCTGTTGCAGGCCTCTTCCGCTCCCGGCGACTTCAGCGAGGCATCGATCACCGGAAACAGCGCCAGCGCCGGGATACCCAGACTCGCCGCGCGCCCGGCGGTGTTCAGCAGGATATCGAGCGACTGCCGCTCGACGCCCGGCATCGACGCAACCTTCTCGCTGCGCCCGTCGCCGTCGAGAACGAAAACCGGGTAAATGAGGTCGTCGACCGTCAGCGCCGACTCGCGCATCAGGCGGCGGGAAAAATCGTCGCGCCGCATCCGGCGCATGCGGGTTTCGGGATAGCGCCCGGTAGCAGTCATGTCATAACCTCAAGCCATTCGGATTACAAATTCTCGTTTGCAGCGGAACTTTTCGCATTGACCGGCATCAGATGATACAGACGGCACGCGCCGTCTCTCGCTCCCCCTCCCTGAGCGGGTGTCTTGACCAGTTCAAGGCGTTTCGGCCTCCGGATTCCCCTTTTCCGGAGGCCTTTTATTTTCCTGCGCCTTTCCTTCGATGCCCAGCCAGTTGCCAAGCACAGCTTCGGCCTGGTCGACGCCCGTTCGTTTCAGGCTGGAGAAGAGCTGTACCGAGTACAGGCCGGCATCGCCCCAGGTCGCCAGTTCGGCCCTCACCGCGCGCAGTACCGTCGTCTGCTCCTGCCGGCTCAGCTTGTCGGCCTTGGAGAGCAGGATGTGTATCGGCCGGCCGGTCGGTCGGAACCAGTCGATCAGGCGCAGATCGAGATCGGTCAGCGGGCGCCGGATATCCATGATGACGACCAGTCCGACCAGTTGCTCGCGCTTGCCGAGATAGGGTCCGACCAGTCCCTCCCATTGCGAACGGATTCCCTCCGGCGCCTTGGCGTAGCCATAACCGGGCAGATCGACGAAATACCGGCCCTCGGCGAGCGCAAAATAATTGAGGTGTTGCGTGCGTCCCGGCATCTTGCTGACGTAGGCCAGTCGCACCCGTCCCGCCAGGGTGTTGATCGCCGACGACTTGCCGGCATTGGAACGGCCGGCAAAGGCGACCTCGCGCACGGCATCCCGCGGCAGGTCGCGCAGATGGGCGACGGTGGTGAAAAAAACCGCCTGCTGGAACAAGGACATAAAAAACTCACGGGGGCCGCCAAGGCGGGGGGGAAGTGATATAGAATAACAGGTTTGTAACTTCCGTTCCGGCCAAAGCGCCCAAAGACGCGCACTAGGAGTTCGAAAATGATCCGTACCGCGGCAATGGCAATCCTTCTTGCCACCACTTTCATGTCCCACGCGGCTGAGCAAGCCATAGCCAAGGCTGACCCGGCCAAGGGCAAGGTCATCGCCGAGACCGTCTGTGTCGCCTGTCACGGCGCCGACGGCAACAGCCCTGCCGCAGCCAACCCGAACCTTGCCGGTCAGGGTGCCGAATACCTGTACAAGCAGATGAACAACTTCAAGGCGGTCGACGGCAAGCCCGCCGTCCGCAACAACGCCATCATGGGCGGCATGGTCGCGGCGCTCTCCGACGAGGACATGAGGAATCTCGCCGCCTGGTTCTCCAGCCAGAAACTGAAACCCGCCGTCGCCAAGGATGAATCGAAGATAGCCCTCGGCCAGAAGCTGTGGCGTCAGGGCGACTTCAGGAAGGGGATTCCGGCGTGTGCCGGTTGCCATGGCCCGGCCGGCGCCGGTCTTCCTGCGCAGTACCCGCGCCTGTCCGGCCAGTATGCCGAATACACCGAGGCGCAATTGAAGACGTTCCGCAGCGACGAACGCAACAACGACCCCGAAAAGATGATGCGGACCATCGCGGCCAAGATGTCGGACGCCGAGATGAAGGCTGTGGCGGAATACGCCGCCGGCCTGCGCTAGGCCGGCGGCCCGGAAAGGCAGCCAAGGCTGCCTTTTTGTTCAGTTCCGTGATCTTGGCATTCGCTCCGCTCGCGGATAGACTGCGCCGACAAGACCGATCAACCCGTCGAGGAGACCCAACGTGATAACACTCAAGCAAATGCTGGCCGGGAAGAATCGGCCTCTCGCCGTCGTGACGCCAGGCGACTCCGTCTTCCATGCGCTGAGTCTGATGGCCATGCACGACGTCGGCGCACTGCTCGTTCTCGACAGCGAAGATCTGGTCGGCATCTTTACCGAGCGCGATTACGCGCGCAAACTCATCCTCCAGGGCAAGAGTTCGAAGGAAACACTGGTCAGCGAAATCATGAGCGACAAGGTCGCCTATGTCACCCCGACCGCAACCGTCGACGAATGCATGGCGCTGATGACCGAGAAGCGCTTCCGCCACCTGCCCGTTCTCTCCGAGGACGGCGAGGTGATCGGGATCGTCTCGATCGGCGATCTGGTCAAGGCAACCATCAGCAACCAGCAGTTCATCATCTCCGAACTGGAGCGCTACATCACCGGATGATGGCTGCCCGCGTTCTTGCGGGCAGGCCTTTTCTTCGGTCCACGGGCGAAATCGGCGGCACACTGTAAGTTTTCGCGGGTCCAATACGACAACCCGACAGACGCACAGAGTGAGGTTGCACCATGCTGATCAGGCACCGCCCGGATATTCCCCCCTCCGCGATCACCCCGCCCGCTGTTTATGGCGGACGCCGCGACTTCCTGCGCGCGCTGGCTCTCGGCGCCGGCGCCGCCGGTTGCGGGCTGCCCGGAGCGAGCCACGCCGCTACCGGCGAGCGCACGCGCTTCGAGTCGGTCACTCCCGGCCCCTTCTCCCTGACCGACGAAAAGCCCACGTCCTACGCCTCGGTCACCGAATACGGCAACTTCTACGAGTTCGGCCCCGACAAGGACAGCCCGCACCGCAACGCGTACCGCCTGCGCACCCGGCCGTGGACGGTCAGCGTCGAAGGCGAGGTCAGGGCGCCGAAGACCTTTGCCATTGACGACATCCTGAAATGGGCGCCGCTCGAGGAGCGCGTCTACCGGATGCGCTGCGTCGAAGGCTGGAGCGCCGTCATTCCCTGGGTCGGTTTTCCGCTCAATGAACTGATCAGGCGCTGCGACGTCACCGGCAATGCGAAATTCGTCGAATTCTGGTCGCTGGCCGACCCCGAGCAGATGCCCTACGTCCGCCTCCCCTTTCTCGACTGGCCCTATGTCGAAGCGCTCCGGCTCGACGAGGCGATGCATCCGCTGGCCCTCCTCGGCCTCGGCATGTACGGCGAGCACATGCCGAAACAGAACGGCGCCCCGTTGCGCGTCGTCGTTCCCTGGAAATACGGCTTCAAGGGCGCCAAGTCGATCGTCAGGGTACGCTTTGTCGAAAAGCAGCCGCCCACGGTGTGGACCAAGACGGCGCCCGACGAATACGGCTTCTATTCCAACGTCAACCCGGACGTTCCGCACAAACGCTGGAGCCAGAGCCACGAGCGCCGGCTGGGCGAATTCTTCAAGCGCAAGACGCTACCCTTCAACGGCTACGCCGACCAGGTCGCCGGCCTCTACGCCGGAATGGACCTGCACCGGAACTTCTGAGCGATGACCGCGCAAGACGCCCCCCCGCCGGTTGCCCAAGTCAAGCTCGCCCTTTTTCTCCTGGCGCTGCTGCCGCTCGGGCGACTCCTGTGGGCCGCGTGGACCGGCGATTTCGGTCCCAACCCGGTCGAATTCGTCCAGCGCTGGACCGGCACCTGGACCTTCAATTTCCTGCTGCTGACGCTGTGCATCACGCCGCTGCGCGTGTGGACGCAGTGGCACTGGCTGCTCCGCCTGCGGCGCATGCTCGGGCTGTTCACCTTTTTCTACGCGACGCTGCACTTTCTGTCGTTCATCGGCTTCGACCACGCCTTCGACCCCGACGCCATTGCCCGCGACATATTCAAGCGCCCCTTCGTCACCGTCGGCTTCGCCGCCTTCGCACTGCTGATTCCGCTCGCCGCAACGTCGAACCAGTGGGCGATCCGCAAGCTGGGCGGGCGCCGCTGGCAGGAACTGCATCGCAGCGTCTACCTGATCGGCATTCTCGCCGCGGTCCATTATTTCTGGCTGGTCAAGGCGACGGCGCTGCTCTGGCCGCTCGCCTATTCGCTCGCGCTGGCCTTTCTGCTCGGCTGGCGCGTGCGCGAACGGCAGCGCAAGGCGATTCCGGTGCCACGGTTCGCGAACGCCAAGCCGCTCAAGTTCTTCAGGCAGAAGCCGGAATAGCGGCTATTTCCGTTGCCGCGGGTCGAAGCGGATGATGGCGCGGCCATCGGCGGCCTGCTTCGGCGGCGCCTTCCAGGCGTGGCCATAGACGATCTCGAAGGTCGCCGGCAACTTGCCGTCGCGGCGCAGGCGCTCGTAGGCGGCACGCGCCCGGATCCAGGACTGGCGCCCGGTCAGGCCATGTCGGCGCGCCGTCATCGCGCAGCCCGACCCGGCGGCGCGCAGGTCGCCGAGCATGTCGTCGAAGCGGTCGTAGGTCAGCGTCAGCACTTCCATGTCCATCACCGGGTCGACGAAACCGCAGCCGACCAGCATGTCGCCGAAATCGTGCATGTCGATAAAACGCTGGGTGTGCGCATAGCCGTCGGCGAATGCCGAGCGCAGTTCCCTCAGCGTATCGGGCCCCAGCGTCGAGAACATGATCAGCCCGCCGACTTCGAGGATGCGGTGCGCCTCGGCCAGCGCCGGCAGCGGGTCGGCGAGCCAGTGCAACAGCAGATTGGACCAGACGATTGCGGTCGACTGCGATTTCAGCGGCAATTTCACGGCATCGGCCGCCAGCCGTTGCGCTTCGTTCGGCCACCCGCGACCCAGCCAGCGCTGCCAGCCGGGACGCGGCACATGCCCGGCGCGCAGCATCGCGGGAGCAATGTCGAGGCCGACCAGTTGCGCCTGCGGGTAGCGCGCCGCGAGGCCGGCAAAACTGCCGCCGCGGCTACAGCCGAGATCGACGATGCGCGCCGGCTGGAGGTTCACGTAATCCAGCCGCTCCTGCATGCGGCGATCGACTTCGCGGACGAAGAAATCCGCCTGATCATAATTCGCCGCCGCCCGCGAAAAGCGCCGGGCGACCTGCAGCGGGTCGACGAACGCCTGGGTCAAACCGCCTTCAGGCCCAGGCGGGAAAACAGTTGGTCGTCGCGGCCGACGTCGGGATTGCCCGTAGTCAGCAGGCGCTCACCGTAGAACATCGAGTTGGCGCCGGCGAGGAAGCACAGCGCCTGCAATTCGTCGCTCATTTCCTGACGTCCCGCCGACAGGCGCACCCACGACGACGGCATGGTGATGCGTGCGGCGGCGATGGTGCGCACGAACTCGAAGGGATCGAGACGCGGGTTATCGGCCAGCGGCGTTCCGGGAATCGGCACCAGGTTGTTGATCGGCACCGATTCCGGCGGCTGCGGCAGGTTGGCCAGCTGCACGATCAGCCCGGCGCGGTTCTTGCGCGACTCGCCCATGCCGATGATGCCGCCCGAGCAGACGTTGATGCCGGCGTCGCGCACCTGTTCCAGCGTGTCGAGGCGATCGTCGTGGGTGTGCGTCGTGACGACCTGGCCGTAGAAATCCCTGTCGGTGTCGAGGTTGTGGTTGTAATAGTCGAGCCCGGCCTCCTTGAGCTTTTCGGCCTGGCCGTCCTTGAGCATGCCTAGTGTGACGCAGGTCTGCATGCCCAGCGCCTTGACCTCGCGCACCATGTCGAGCACGCGATCAAGGTCGTTGTCCTTCGGCCCCTTCCACGCGGCACCCATGCAGAAGCGCGAGGCGCCCTTGTCCTTGGCCGCCTTGGCTGCCGAAACGACTTCATCCAGCGGCAGCAGGCGCTCGCGCCCGGCTTCGGTGTCGTAGCGCGCCGACTGCGAGCAGTAGCCGCAATCCTCCGAGCAGCCGCCGGTCTTGACCGAAAGTAGGGTCGAGCGTTGAATGGCGTTCGGGTCGAAGTGCTCGCGGTGCACGCCCTGGGCGCGCCAGATCAGGTCGAACAGCGGCATTTCATAGAGGGCGAGCACTTCCTCGACCGTCCACCGGCGGGCGGGGACGGGCTGGGGGGCGGCGGAAACGGCGGCGAGAGAGCTGGCGTGCATGGCGGGCCTTGCTTGAGAATGATCGGGAGAAATCGGCGGCGACGTCGTTGAATTGTCGGGAACGCTTGTAAACGTGTCAATTTTACCCCAGCCGCTGCGCATTGCCCTGAACCGTGTTGCCACGCACCTGCTGTCCGGCAGTTGCCTGCTGTGCGCCGCCGACAGCGGCGGCAGCCTGTTGTGCCCGGATTGCACCGCCGACCTGCCGCAACTCCCCGCCGCGCTGTGCCCGCAGTGCGGCGACGAGACGGCGCTCGGCGAACGTTGCGGCGCCTGCCTCAAGGATCCGCCGGCCTTCGCGCGGACGTTGACGCTTTTTCGCTACGAATTCCCGGTCGACCGCCTGATCCAGGCGCTCAAGTACGGTCACCAGTTGCCGCTGGCCGCCTGGTTCGGCGCCCGGCTCGGTCAATTGCTCGTCGCCGCCGACCACGATCTCGTCGTGCCGCTACCGCTCCACCCATCGCGCCTGCGGGCGCGCGGCTTCAACCAGTCGCTCGAAATCGCCCGCCCGATCGCCCGGGCGCTCGGTCTGGCGCTCGACCCGACCTTGCTGGCGCGCACCCGCGCGACGCCGCCGCAAGCCGACCTGCCACTCAGGGAGCGTGCCGGGAACGTGCGCGGCGCCTTCGAGTGCGCCGGCGACCTCGCCGGCAAGCGCATCCTTCTAGTAGACGACGTGATGACCACCGGCTCGACACTGCGCGAGGCGGCCCGCATACTGCAACTCCACGGCGCCGGGGCGGTCACCGTCGCCGTCGCCGCCCGCGCCCTGCGTCATCGTTGAGCCGGCGCACCCGCCCCGCAAGGAGACAAGCCCGCCGATGATCACCGTCGTCCTCCACCAGCCCGAGATCCCGCCCAACACCGGCAACATCATCCGCCTCTGCGCCAACACCGGTGCCGAACTGCACCTCGTGGAGCCGCTCGGCTTCGCCTTCACCGACAAGGCCCTGCGCCGCGCTGGCCTCGACTATCACGAATGCGCCCGCGTCGTCCGCCACGCCGATTGGCCCGCCTGCCGCGCCGCCCTCGGCGCGCGCCGGCTGTGGGCGATGACGACGTGCGGAAACGCCAGCCCCTTCGCCAGCGAACTGGGGAGCGACGACGCCTTCGTCTTCGGCTCCGAGACCGCCGGCCTCCCCGCCGCCATCGTCGCCGAATTCCCCGCCGAGCGGCGCCTGCGCCTGCCGATGCGCCCCGGCCAGCGCAGCCTCAACCTGGCGAACGCGGTCGCCGTCACCGTCTTCGAGGCCTGGCGCCGCGGCGGATTCGCCGGCGCCGCCTGAGCACCGCCCGCGTTTCCGGGCATTGTTGCATCAGCGCAACAGGAACGCCGCAAACCGCCCCTCGCCGCAAAACATCCGTTGCCCCCCCGCCCGCTCTTTGCCAAAATCGGTTCAACTTCTCGAATCGAGAGGTAAAGCTTAATCGAATCGCAAGACGAGATTAAAAACTAACCACTAAGGAGAAATTCTGATGCAAAAGAAACTCATCGCGCTGGCAGTCGCCGGTCTGGCCTCGTCGGCCGCCTTCGCGCAGACCAATGTCGTCGTGTACGGCGTTGCCGACGGCACGTTCGACTACGTCTGGCAGAGCGGCAGCAGCGCCCAGACGTTGAATCAGACGACCGTCACCAACATAGCAACTGGTGCCAGCACGACCACCGGTACCTTTTCGTCGTCCGACAACGACGTCAATTTTTCCCGCGTTTCCGCCAACTCGTCGTACATCGGCTTCAAGGGCAGCGAAGACCTGGGCAACGGCCTCAAGGCTATCTTCCAGTATGAAAGCGGTGTCAACTTCGACGCTGCGGGCGGTGTCTGGGCCAACCGTGACTCGTTCGTCGGCCTCAGCCACGACAAGGGCGGCACCATCGTTCTCGGCAACCTGACCGGCCCGACCCGTGCCTTGGGCTCCGCTCTCGACGTCAACCCGGGTGCCACCGGCATCGGCGCCAACAGCGGCGTGATCGGCAAGATCGCCGGTTCGACGCTCAAGAGCTCCGTCGTCACCTCCGGCATCGCCGCTGGTACCGGCGCGGTTGTCGCCGCCAACACCACTCTCGGCTACGGTTCGGCCAACGGTTGCGGCCGCAGCGGCACCTGCACGTCGATCTTCGACACCCGCTACACCAACTCGATCGCCTACCTGTCGCCGAACTGGGGCGGCTTCTCGTTCGCCGGCGCCTACGTCGCCAACGAGAACAAGACGGCGGACCCCAGTAGCCAATACACCACCAACCTCGCCACCGGCATCACCACCATCACACCGGCCACCGCCAACATCGCAAAGGCCGACACGTGGGGCTATGACCTCGGCATCAAGTGGGAAGGCATGGGCTTCATGGGCGCTGTGACCTACAACTGGGTTCAGCTCGGTGACTATGTTGACACCAAGGTCGACAACCTCCGCGTCGGCGGCATGTACACCGCCCCCAATTGGTCCATCCGCGCCATGTGGGAAAAGACCAAGGCTGACCTAAACAACAGCCTGCTCTATTCCAACACCGATCAGCAGAAGTTCGGCATCGGCGGCACCTTCAGCTTCGGCAAGACCACCCTGCTTGCGCAGTGGTACGGCACCAACAGCGCCAAGGATATCAACCAGTCCAAGGCCAACCTGTACGAAGTTGGCGCGCTGTACAATCTGTCCAAGCGCACGATGCTGAAGGCCACGTGGGCGATGATCGACAACCAGGACAACTCGGCCGCCGACTTCGGCGTCAATGCCATCGGCAACACGAGCTACAGCCAGGCCGCCACGGCTACTGTGACCCCCACCACCGTCACTACCACGACCACCGGCAGCACTTCCGGTTTTGGCGCGAGGAATCAGGGCATTCAGCTTGGGGTTCGTCACTCCTTCTAATCCGGTCTGACCGGTTGGAAACCGAAACGGGCGCTGCGGCGCCCGTTTTTCGTTGCCGCGCCACTTGAATCGGCAGCGTAAAAAATAAGGGCGCCCCGCGGGGCGCCCTTATTTGTTGTCGGTCGGGAATCAGCCGAGCAGAATCAGGTTGTCGCGGTGGATGATTTCCGGCTCGTCGACGTAGCCGAGCAGGGTCTCGATTTCCAGCGTCGACTTGCGGGCGATCAGGCGCGCCTCGCCGCTGCCGTAGTTGCACAGCCCGCGCGCGACTTCGGCACCGCCGGGGGCGATGCAGGCAACCGCCGCGCCGCGCCCGAAATCGCCCTCGGCGGCGACGACGCCGATCGGCAGCAGGCTTTTGCCCGCTTTCAGCGCGTTGACCGCGCCCGCGTCAAGCAGCAGCCGGCCCGCCAGTTGCAGGTGATCGGCGAGCCATTGCTTGCGCGCCGCCAGCGGCTGGGTCTGCGACACCAGCAGCGTTCCGACCTGCTCGCCGTTGGCCAGGCGAATCAGGACATCGGCGGCGCGGCCGCTGGCGATAGCCGTGTGCGCCCCGCTCTGCGCGGCGCGCCGGGCGGCGATGACCTTGGTGATCATGCCGCCCTTGCCAATGGCGCTGCCGGCGCCGCCGGCCATCGCTTCGAGCGCCTCGTCGCCGGCCGTCGCCTCGCCAATCAGCGTCGCGGACGGATCCTTGCGCGGGTCGGCGGTGAACAGGCCGGTCTGGTCGGTCAGGATGAGCAACGCATCGGCCTCGATCAGGTTGGCGACCAGCGCGCCCAAGGTGTCGTTGTCGCCGAACTTGATCTCGTCGGTGACGACGGTATCGTTTTCATTGATGATCGGCACCACGCCGAGTCCGAGCAGCGTCGTCAGCGTCGACCGCGCGTTCAGGTAGCGCTTGCGGTCGGCGAGATCGTCATGGGTGAGCAGGATCTGCGCCGTCTGCAGGCCATGGCGCGAGAACGCGCCTTCGTAGACCTGGACCAGCCCCATCTGGCCGACCGCCGCCGCCGCCTGCAGTTCATGGACCGTCCTTGGCCGCTTGCCCCAGCCGAGGCGCTGCATGCCGCAGGCGATGGCGCCCGAGGAAACGAGGACGACCTCCCTGCCCTGACGCCGGAGCACGCCAATCTGGCGCGCCCAGTCGGCGACCGCCGCGAGGTCGAGACCGGCCCCGTTGGCGGTGACCAGCGCCGACCCGACCTTGACGACGAGACGGCGGGCGGTGGCGAGGCGGGTCATGGTCATTCGTCTAAGCCGGCACCGCTCGGCGCTTCATCATTGATCTCGTCGGCTGGAGGATTATCTCGGGGTGCCGGCCGCGCCATCTTTTCCAATGCTTCGAAAACCGCGAAGATCAACGGCTTCACCCCGTCGCCGCTGATCGCGGCAATCGGGAAACACGGGCCATCGTAGCCGGTCGCCTTGCGGTAGGCCTCGACGAAGCCGGCGATGGCAGCTTCGCGCGCGCCGGCGGGGATCAGGTCGATCTTGTTGACCACCAGCCAGCGCGGCTTGGCGGCGAGCGCCGGGTCATGCTTGAGCAGTTCGCCGATGATCGCCTGCGCGTCGCGCAGCGGGTCGGCCTCGGGGTCGACCGGCGCGATATCGACGACGTGCAGCAGCAGGCGCGTGCGCTGCAGGTGCTTGAGGAAGCGCAGGCCGAGGCCGGCGCCATCGGCAGCGCCTGGGATCAGGCCCGGCACGTCGGCCATGACGAAGCTCTTGTCGGGGTCGACACGAACGACGCCGAGGCTCGGGTGCAGCGTCGTGAACGGGTAATCGGCGACCTTGGGACGGGCAGCGGAAACGGCGCGGATCAGCGTGCTCTTGCCGGCGTTCGGCAGGCCGAGCAGCCCGACGTCGGCGAGCACGCGCAGTTCGAGGCGCAGGTCGAGTTCCTCGCCCGGCTCGCCCCGGGTGCACTGGCGCGGGGTGCGATTGGTGCTCGACTTGAAGTGGATGTTGCCGAGGCCGCCCTTGCCGCCCTTGGCGATCAGCACCTTCCTGCCGTCCTGATCGAGGTCGGCGAGAATCCGTTCGCTGTCGAGGTCGAAGATGACGGTGCCGACCGGCACGCGCAGCACGATGTCGTTGCCGCCGGCGCCGTAGCAATCGCCGCCACGGCCGTTCTCGCCGCGCTGGGCAAGAAATTTCCGGGCGTAGCGATAGTCGATCAGAGTGTTGAGGTTGCGGTCGCCAACCGCGTAGACGCTGCCGCCACGGCCGCCATCGCCGCCGTCCGGCCCGCCGCGGGGAACGTACTTCTCGCGGCGGAACGAAGCGACGCCGTTGCCGCCGTCGCCGGCCTTGACGTGGATTTTCGCTTCGTCGATGAATTTCATCCTGCGCCTCCAGAAATCAAAAAGCCCTATCCGGCGGATAGGGCTTTTGGCTTCCGCCGTGCCGGGTTATTCGGCGGCCGGAACGATGGTCACGGTGCGGCGATTCCTGGCGCCCTTGACGGCGAACTGGACGACGCCATCCGCGAGCGCGAACAGGGTGTGATCCTTGCCGCAGCCGACGTTCTCTCCCGGATGGAATTCGGTGCCGCGCTGGCGAACGATGATGTTGCCGGCGAGGACGAACTGGCCGCCGTAACGCTTGACGCCGAGCCGCTTCGACTCTGAATCGCGGCCGTTGCGTGAACTGCCGCCTGCCTTCTTGTGTGCCATTTGCTAGCTCCTTTCGTGACTCAGACGGCGATCGTGTCGATGCGCAGTTCGGTGTAGTTCTGACGATGGCCCTGATGCTTCTGGTAGTGCTTGCGCCGGCGCATCTTGAAGATGTTGATCTTGTCGTGGCGGCCGTGGGAAACCACGGTGCACTTGACGGTGGCGCCAGTGACAAGAGGGGCGCCGACCTTCACCGACTCGCCTTCGCCTACCATGAGGACCTGATCGAGGGTGATTTCTGCGCCAACTTCTGCCGGTATCTGTTCTACTTTGAGTTTTTGGCCAGCGGAAACGCGATACTGCTTGCCGCCGGTTTTTATGACCGCATACATGGTTGGACTCCGAAAATGAACCAAGGGGTGTTACAGGGAACCGTGCATTATACGGAAAAGTTCCAGCAAGTCAAAGCCTTGTCGCGCCTTGTGGTAAACTTCAGGCCTTTCCAACCCCCTCCCTCCGCCGTCTCTTCCCGGCAGCGCGGGGGATTCGCGAGTCGTTGCGACTCGCCACGCATGTGGAGCAATTCATGGCTGAAATCACCACCGTCTCGGGCCTGATCTACGAAGACACCGTCATCGGCGACGGCGCCGAAGCGCGGAGCGGCGACCATGTCGTCGTCCATTACACCGGCTGGCTGACCAACGGCAGCAAGTTCGATTCGAGCAAGGACCGCGACGACCCCTTCGCCTTTCCGCTCGGCCAGCGCCACGTCATTTCCGGCTGGGACGAAGGCGTGCAGGGAATGAAGGTCGGCGGCATGCGCAAGCTGACCATCCCGCCGCAACTCGGCTACGGTGCCCGCGGCGCCGGCGGCGTCATTCCGCCGAACGCGACGCTGGTCTTCGAAGTCGAACTGCTCGCCATCCGATGAGCGACACCGGCCGCGAGCGCAAGCCGAAACCGCCGCCGGCCCCGGCCCCCGGCGACGACCCGTGGGCCCGCTGGCGCAAGCCGGAGACGCCGGCCGCCGCAGCCGTGGATCGCGTTGCCAGGGATGGCAGCGGCGGCAAGGCCGGTGCTGCCGACGGCGAAAAACCGGCGGAATCGCCGCCCGTGTCCGCCTTGCCGCCGGCGGCTGCGGTGCGCGAACGGCCCACGGGGACACTGAGCCCGGTCAAGCCGGCCGCGCCAAAGCGGGGCAAGGTGGCCAAAACATCGTTCGGGAAGGCGTCGACCGCGACCGTCGGCAAATCGCCGGTCGCCGCCGCACGTCCCGCCCGGGCGCCCGCCGGGCAGGGCGAACCCGGCAGCGCGGCGCAGGGCGTCCGCCTGTCCAAGGTGATGTCGGCGCGCGGCATGTGTTCGCGGCGCGAGGCCGACCTGTGGATCGAGCGCGGCTGGGTGTTCGTCGCCGGCGAGCGCGTTTCCGAACTGGGATCGCGCATCGACCCCGACGCCGAGATTTCGATTTCACGGGAAGCGAAGCAGGATCAGGCGAGGCTGGTGACGATCCTGCTCAACAAGCCGGTCGGCTATGTTTCCGGCCAGCCCGAGCCGGGCTCGACGCCGGCGGTGACCCTGATTGCGGCGGCGACGCAGGTCAGGCAGTCGGGCGATCCGGAATTCAAGCCGTGGATGCTACGCGGACTGGCGCCGGCCGGACGCCTCGACGTCGACTCGACCGGCCTGCTGGTGCTGACGCAGGACGGCCGGATCGCCAGAAAGCTGATCGGCGAGGACAGCGACGCCGAAAAGGAATACCTGGTGCGCGTCAGCGGTGATCTGATCAGGGATGGCCTAAGGTTGCTCAACCACGGCCTCGAACTCGACGGCAGGCCGCTGAAGCCGGCACGGGTCAAGCAGATCAACGCGGATCAACTGCACTTCATCCTGCGCGAGGGCCGGAAGCGCCAGATCCGCCGCATGTGCGAACTGGTCGGACTGCGCGTGACCGGCCTCAAGCGGGTGCGCATCGGCAAGGTCAAGCTCGGCGACCTGGCGCCCGGACACTGGCGCTTCCTGCGCGTCGACGAGTCGTTCTGAACCCGCGGAAGACGCCGGCCGCGAGCCGGCGTCTTCCGGTCACACAGCCGCTCTTCAGGCGGTTCCGGCGACGCCGTGCCCGCGCGCCGGCGGCATCATCAGGCAGTCGCCCTCGATGACGACCTTGCCGGCGACCGTGCACACCGTATCGAGCGCAACGCGGTTCTTCGCGACATTGACTTCCTTGACCGTGACCGTGGCCTTGACGGTGTCGCCGGGACGGACCGGAGCCCTGAACTTCAGCGTCTGCGACAGGTAGATGGTGCCGGGACCGGGCAGGTGATTGGCGAGTACGGCGGAGATGAAGCTGGCCGACAGCATGCCGTGGGCAATGCGCCCGCCGAAAACGGTGTCCTTGCAGTATTCCTCGTCCAGATGCGCCGGATTGACGTCGGTCGAAATGCCGGCGAAAAGGACGATGTCGGCTTCGGTGACGGTCTTGGCAATGCTCGCCGTCATGCCGGGATGGAGCTGGTCGATGTGGTGCGTCATGGCAATTCTCCGAGGATCATTCGTGGTGGGCGGACTTTACCACGTCATTCGGTGCGCAGCGCCTCGACCGGGTCGAGACGGGCGGCGCGCCGGGCCGGCAGCACGCCGGCGGCAAGGCCGATGACGATGGCGACGGCTTCGGCCAGCAGCACGAAGCTGAGCGGCGTATGCACCGGCAGCGCCGGCAGGGCGAAGTGAATCAGCTGGGCGAGGCCGATGCCGAGCAGCAGTCCGAGCAGGCCGCCGAGCGCCGAGAGCGCCACCGCTTCGCCGAGGAAAAGCGCGAGGATCGTCCGCCGCGGCGCGCCGAGGGCGACCAGCAGGCCGATCTCGCCGGTCCGTTCGGCGACGGCGATGGTCATGATGGTGACGATGCCGACGCCGCCGACCAGCAGCGAAATGCCGCCGAGCGCGCCGACCGCCATGGTCAGCACATTGAGGATGTTGGACAGCGTCTTCAGCATCTCTTCCTGGGTGACGATGGTGAAGTCCTCGCGCCCGTGGCGGGCGACCAGGCGCTCCTTGATCGCCGCGGCGACGATGGCCGACGGCACGCCTTCCTCGGCGGCGACGTTGATCTCGTCGACGCCTTGGCGGTTGAACAGCTCCTGGGCGCGTGCCGCCGGGATGAAGGCGGTGTCGTCGAGGTCGATGCCGAGGAATTGCCCCTTTGGCGCCATCACGCCGATCACCCGGAAATGCAGGCCGCCGATGCGCAGGCGCTGGCCGAGCGGGTTATCGCTGCCGAACAGCTCGTTCTTGACCTTGGACCCGAGCACGACGAAGGCGCGCGCGCTGCCTTCGTCGTCGGCCGGCAGAAACTGGCCGCTTTGCACGGTCGACCGGAACACCTTGGGCAGATTGGCGTTGACGCCATAGACCAGCGTCCGCCGCGTCCGCCCGTTGCCTTCGACCTCGGCGTTGCCGCGCGCATTGGGCGTCACGGCGACGACGTGCGGCAGGCGTTCGAGCGCCTGGGCATCCTCCAGCGACAGCGGCCGCGCGCTCGACGGCAGGCCGGACGGCGAACCGCCGGTCTTCGTCTTGCCCGGCGTGACGGTGATGACGTTGGTGCCGAACTGGGTGAATTCGCCGAGCACGAAGCGGTGGATGCCTTCGCCGATCGAGGTCAGCAGGATCACCGCCGCGATGCCGACGGCGATCCCGAGCAGCGTCAAAAAGCTGCGCAGGCGCTGCGCCATGATGGCACGCAGGGCAAGCTGGAGCGCGTCGGCGAAAAGCATCTCAGTGCTTCATCAGCGCCTGCACCGGATCGAGCCTGGCGGCGCGGCGGGCTGGCATGACACCGAACAGCAGGCCGGTGCCCAAAGCCGTCGACAAACCGGCGATCACCGCCCAGTCCGGCGGGTAGGCCGGGAAAACGGGAAAGGCTTGGCGCAGCGCGAAGGCGCCAAGCTGGCCGAGCAGGTAGCCGACGACGGCGCCGACCGTGGACAACATCGCCGCCTCGGCCAGGAAAGCCAGGCGGATCGTCCGTGCCGGCGCGCCGAGTGCCTTCAGCAGGCCGATCTCGCCGGTGCGCTGGGTGACGGCGACGAGCATGACGTTCATCACCAGAATGCCGGCGACGGCCAGGCTGATCGCGGCGATGCCGGCGACGCCGAGGGTCAGGGCGCCGAGCAGCTTGTCGAAGGTGGCGAGCACGGCGTCCTGGGTGATGACCGTGACGTCCTCCTCGCCGCGATGGCGCTGCTTGAGGATCTCCGTGACCTGTTCCTTGGCCTCGGGAATCGCCTCGCGGCTCCGCGCCTCGACCAGGATGCGGAACAGGGTGTTGGAATTAAACATCGCCTGGGCCAGCGACACCGGCACGATGACCAGTTCGTCGGTATTCATGCCCAGCCCCTGGCCGAGCGACTTGAGGACGCCGACGACGCGCAGGCGACGGTCGCCGACGCGGATCAGATGGCCGACCGCCGGCTGGTTGCCGAACAGTTCCTCGCGAATCTTGTCGCCGATGACGGCGACCGGGGAGCCGCGATTCCAGTCCTCTTCCGGCAACCCTTTCCCCTGCACCAGCTCGAAATTGCGGATGGGAATGAATTCGGCGGTCGACCCGGCCACGATGATTTCGCGCAGCTTGCCACCAAAGCTGATCTCCGAGGTGCCGACGGCGAGCGGCGCCAGCCGGCTGACCGCCGACGCCCGGCGCAGCGCGGCGGCATCGTCGACGGTCAGGTCGCGCGGCGTCGTGGTGATGGCGTTGGCCGGGTTGAAGCCGCCGGTGCCGGAGCGGCCGGGCAGGACGATGACGAGGTTGGTGCCGATCGACGAGAACTGGCCGACGACATAGCGCCGGGCGCCGTCGCCGAGCGCGGTGAGGATGACGACGGCGGCGACGCCGATCGACATGGCCAGCACCGACAGCGCCGTGCGCAGCGGGTAGCCGGCCGCCGCGTCGCGCGCGAAGCGCAGGGTGTCAGCCAGGCGCATGGCTGCTGTCGCGCTCGATGCGGCCGTCTTCCATGACGATCTGGCGGCGGGCGCGGGCGCCCATCGCCTGGTCGTGGGTGACGACGATCAGCGTGACGCCGCTGGCATTCAGGGTTTCGAGCAGATTGACGACCTCGTCGCCGGTATGGCGGTCGAGGTTGCCGGTCGGCTCGTCGGCGAGAATCAGCGCCGGCTGCATGATGGTGGCGCGGGCGATGGCGACGCGCTGGCGCTGGCCGCCGGACAACTGGTCGGGCCGGTGGTCGGCGCGATTCTCCAGACCGAAGTTGGCCAGCGCCCGGGCGACGCGCTCATGGCGCTCCTTCGCCGGGATCCCGGCCAGCGTCATCGGCAGCGCGATGTTCTCGGCGGCGGTCAGACGCGGCACCAGATGGAAGCTCTGGAAGACGAAGCCGATGCGTTCGCTGCGCACGCGCGCCTGCTCGTCGGCCGACAGCGTCGTCACGTCGCGCCCTTCGAGCATGTAGGTTCCGCTGTTGGGGCGATCGAGCAGACCGAGCAGGTTGAGCAGCGTCGACTTGCCGGAACCGGACGGCCCCATCACTGCCACGTATTCGCCATCGTCGATGCGCAAATCCAGCCCCGCCAGCGCGTGGACCGCAGCATCGCCGAGCTGGAACACGCGCTCGATGCCCTTCAGTTCGATCAGCGCCATGCGCTACTTCGCCCTGGCCTTCTCGTCCGGCGTCACCGTGGCGCCGGCCTTGACGCCCTCCTTCTCCAGCGAGGTGACGATGCGGTCGCCGGCGGCCAGGCCTTCGAGCACCTCGGTGAATTCCCAGTTGGCGAGGCCGGTCTTGATCTTGCGCTCTTCCAGCTTGCCGCTGTCGGGGTTGAACAGCAGCACCCTGCCGCCTTCCTGAATGGCAGCGGTCGGAATGCGCAAGACCTTGTCGCGGCCGGCGAGGATGATCTCGACATCGGCGCTGTAGCCGACCAGCAGCTTGCCGGTACTTTCCGGCTGCGCGAAATCGACTTCGACATCGACCGTGCGCGCCTGCTTCTCGACGGCGGACACATAGGGCGCGACACGCCGCACCTTGCCGGGAATGATCTTGCCCGGCAAGGCATCGAGCGTGACCCGCACCGGCTGGCCGACGCTGATCTTCGGCGCGTCGACTTCGTCCATCGGCGCCTTGACGTAGAGGCAGGAATCGTCGATCAGGTCGATCGCCGGTGGCGTCGGCACGCCGGGCGGCGACGGCGTCGAGTATTCGCCCAGTTCGCCGACGATCTTGGCGACCGTGCCGTCGAACGGCGCGTAGAGCGCGACGCGGCCCTGCTCGACGCGGGTCGCCTTCAGCCTGGCCTCGGCCTGGGCGACATCGGCCTTGGCCGTATTGCAACTGGCGCGCTTGACGTCGGCCTCGGTGCGCGCCGACTCTTCCCTGCTGGTCGAAACGAAACCCTTCTCGCGCAATTCGCTCTGTCTTTTTGCCTCTTTTTCGGCGTTGACCGCAGCAATGCACACTTCCTCGACCCGCTTGGCGGCCAGGGTGACCTGCGCCTGCGACAGCGCCGCCTGGGCCTGCTGGTCGTCGTTCCACAGCTTGAGCAGCAACTGACCCTTCCTGACCCGGTCGCCTTCCTTGACCCCGAGGTATTCGATGCGCCCGCCGATGATGGTCGACAGCTTGGTGCGCTGGCAGGCTTCGATGGTACCGGCGCGGGTGTTGGCCAGCGTCGCCTCGACCCTGCCTTCGGCGACCTCCTTGAGCGCGACCGGGATCGGCTTGGGGCGGGTGAACCAGGCGACTGCCAGGCCGAGCACGGCAACGATGGCGACAACGACGGCGATCCGACGCATTTGCATTCCTCGAACAATGGCCGCCCGGCCAACGCCGGATCCCGAATCGATCCGGCGCGGCGGCGCACCGCGCTATTTTCGCCCATCCCGGGTCATAATCGAAAATCCATGAGCCGCTATGCCGCAAATGGGGAACAAAGTAGCATATGCGCTCTCTTACAACAGTCTTGACACGAAGGAGACTCCGATGAAAAAACTGATTTCCGCAATGCTCGCCGCCGTTTTCGCGCTGTCCGCCGTTTCCGCGCTGGCCTGCGGCGACAAGGCCAAGGACGAAAAGCAGATGAGCACGCCGTCCAAGCCGAAGATCTGAGGCAGGAAAGGGGAAAGAGGCAGCTTCGGCTGCCTTTCTTGCGTTTACGGGCGCGCCAGAAAGAGTTGGGGATCGACCGCCGTATTGTTCAGGATCACCGCCCAGTGCAGGTGCGCGCCGGTCACCCGGCCCGTGGCGCCGGCAGCGCCAAGGGTCTCGCCTCTTTTCACTGCCTGACCGGCGCGGACGTCGATGCGCGACAAATGCATGTAGGCGGTGATCAGCCCCTGGCCGTGGTCGATGAAAACGGTGTTGCCATTGAAGAAATAGTCGCCGGTATTGGCGACGACACCGGCAGCCGGCGCCTTGACCGGCGCGCCGGTGCCGACCGCAACATCGAGCCCGGCGTGCGGGTTGCGCGGCTGGCCGTTGAAGACGCGGCGCAGGCCGAAGCGCGACGACAGCGGACCGCTCGCCGGCAGCGCGAAGCCGGTATCCGGCATGCCCTCGCTGAAGCGGCGCTTGACGGCATCGGTGATCTCCCGCTCGCGGGCGATACGCGCCAGATCGTCCGGATCGGGCTCGACCTTGCGCTTGTCCCTGATGGTCAGGCGCTGTTCCGGGTAATTCTTGACGTGGACCGCAACACTCTTGCCGGTTGCGGTCGACCCGCGAATAACACCGATTTCCAGTTCCCCCGGCAGCGTATCGAGCGGAATGCCGAGCAGCGCGAACCAGCGCCCGTGTTCACGCACCACGGCCAGCGGCTGCCCACCCCAGCGCGCGGTCGGCGCCGACTGGGCGGCGGGCCCGAGATCGACGACGGCAACGCCGCCGGGCACGGGTGAATGAGCGGGCAGTGCCCAGCCTGCGCTCCAGGCAAGCCCCAGCGCCAGCGCGCCGATGCTGCGCCGGGTTGCGCCTTTCAGAGCTTGGCGGCCTGGAAGGTGTTGCACTGGTTGATGTCGCCGGTTTCGAAACCGCGCTTGAACCAGCGGACGCGCTGATCGGAACTGCCGTGAGTGAAGCTTTCGGGGACGATGCGCCCTTGCGCCTGCTGCTGCAGACGGTCGTCGCCGATGGCCGACGCGGCATTCAACGCCGCTTCGAGGTCGCCCGGCTCGAGAACGCCCTTCATGGTGTCGGTACGCTTGCCCCAGACACCTGCCAGGCAATCGGCCTGCAGTTCCATGCGCACCGACAGCGCGTTGGCCTCGGCCCGGCTCGCCCGCTGCTGCGCTCGATGCACCTGATCGGAAATGCCGAGCTGGTTCTGCACGTGGTGCCCGACTTCGTGGGCGATCACGTAGGCCTGGGCGAATTCGCCGGGCGCCTTAAAACGGTCCTTGAGGTCGCGATAGAAGGAAAGGTCGATGTAGACCTTCTGGTCGCCGGGGCAATAGAAGGGGCCCATCGCCGCCTGGCCGGTGCCGCAGGCGGTCGGCGTCATGCCGGAGAACAACACCAGTTTGGGCTCGACATACTCCTTGCCGCTGGCGCGGAAAACGTCGTTCCAGGTGTCCTCGGTCGACGCCAGGACCTTGGACACGAATTTCGCCATCTGGTCGTCGGCCGGCGGCTTGTGCGCCGGCGGCGCGCTTTGCTCGACGGCGGGCATGCCGCCGCCTCCGCTCAGCATGCTGAGCACGGTCATCGGGTTGATGCCGAGGAAATAGCTGGCGACGAGCGCGATGGCGATCGTGCCGAGACCGAGGCGGCCGCCCCCGAGGCGCAGGCCGCCTCCGCCCATGCCGCTGTCGCGGCGGTCTTCGAGGTTGTCGCTTTCACGTTGGTCGTCGAGGCGCATGGCGTTTCCTTAGCGGTGAAGGTTGATGGCGGCGCGGGTTTCTTCGGCCACCCTGCGGGCAACCGCGGCAAAGTCCTCGTCCTTGGCGGCGTAAAGAATGGCACGGGACGAGTTGATCATCAAGCCCGTCGCATTCGCCGTGCGGCCCGCCTTGACGGTCGCTTCGATGTCGCCGCCCTGGGCGCCGATGCCGGGGACGAGCAGCGGCATGTCGCCGACGATCGCGCGGACGCGGGCAATCTCTGCCGGGAAGGTGGCGCCGACGACCAGGCCGATCTGGCCGGTGGTGTTCCACTCGTTGGCGGCCAGGCGGGCGACGCGTTCGTACAGTTTTTCGCCGTCGACATCGAGGAACTGCAGGTCGGAGCCGCCCGGGTTCGAGGTGCGGCAGAGCAGGATGACGCCCTTGTCCGGGAACGCCAGATACGGCTCGAGCGAATCGCGGCCCATGTAGGGATTGACCGTGACGGCATCGGCGCCATAGCGCGCGAAGGCTTCGATCGCGTACTGCTCGGCAGTGGAACCGATGTCGCCGCGCTTGGCGTCGAGAATCACCGGGATGCCGGGATGCTTCTCGTGGATGTGGGCGATCAGCGCCTCGAGTTGGTCTTCGGCGCGGCGTGCGGCGAAGTAGGCGATCTGCGGCTTGAAGCTGCAGATGAGGTCGGCGGTAGCGTCGACGATGGCTGAACAGAATTCGAGAATGGCGTCGTCGCGTCCCTTGAGGTGGGCGGGAAACTTCGCCGGATCGGGGTCGAGACCGACGCAGAGCAACGAGTCGTTCTGGCGCCACGCGGCGGCAAGCATCCGGGTGAAAGTCATGCAGCATCCTTTTTCGCTTCGGGCGGGAGAAATCGGGAAAACTTGTCGGGCAGCACGCAGGTCTGCAGGCTGCGCTGGGTGAACAGGAAGCGGCCGTCGCAGACAAAGCCGAGCTCCTGCCAGTCGACTTCCTTGTTCAGCATCAGCGTGCACTCGATCAGATCGCGGCGCGCGATGCCGCGGTTTTTCGTGAACAGCGCCAGCACGGCGCCGTCGAACGCATTGCAGTCGTGCAGGAAGAAGGGCTCGCGCCTGCGGGTACGGCCATTGACGTAGATGCGCGGATGCAGGTTGATCGGAAACGCACGCCCCCACTGCCACCAGTTGCTTTCGTCGAAAGTCTGGATGCGGCGCGCGAGCAGCGCTTCCTTGTGCTTCTCCAGATGCGGGTGCTTGATGCCGTAGAGCATGCGCCGCGTTTCGCCGGTATCCACGGTCTTCGAGAAGACGAACTCCATGTTGCCCTTGGGGTGCGTGAAAATGCTGTCCGCCCCCGAGACCGCGCCGACCTTGACCGCGAAGACATCGGCGAAGCGCACGCTGTAATTCTCGCGCAGAAACATCAGTTGCCCGTCGACTTCGACGAAGCGCCGGCCATCGGCCATGTGGCGGTCCATCCGTCCCTTCTCGAAGCGGAAGATGGCGCAGTTGGGCGTGTGCTCGCCGAAAACGCGGGTGTCGCCGGTCTCGTAGAAATGCGTGATGCTGCCCTGCGCGTAGAGCCAGGCATTCAGCTTCCGGGCCGCGGTCAGCTTGATGAACTCGCGCGGCACGATGAAGACCAGTTCGCCGCCCGGCTTCAGGTGGCGCACGCACTTCTCGATGAAGAACAGGAACAGGTTGCTGCGCGCATCGAAGAAGCCGGATTTCAGGCGTTTCCTGGTGTCGACCGCGACATCCTGAAAACGGACGTAAGGCGGATTGCCGACGATGGTGTCGAACTGCTCGCTCAGCGGGTAATCGAAGAAATCTCGGATTTCGGCGCCAGCCGGGGCGACGCGTGGGTCGATCTCGATGCCGACGCAATCCGCATGCCGCTCCTTGAGCGATTGAAAGAACACGCCGTCACCGGCCGACGGTTCGAGCGCCCGCCCGCGGTTGCTGCACAGGGCAAGCATGAATGCCACCACCTGGGGTGGCGTGAACACCTGGCCGAGCTGTTCGACGTTACGGCTCATGCGTCTCCGGACGGCTTGTCCTTGGCGGCAACCTGCTCTTCCCGCGCCTTCTTCTCCCAGTAACGCTCGTTCTTGCTCGCGTCGGCAAAGCGGTAGCGGCCGGCGAGCTCGCAACCCTTCATGCCGGGATTGCACGGCAGGTTGTTGACCTTGGTGCAGCGGTCGTCGATTTCGTGCGGGCAGCCCCAGCTTCCGGCCATCTCAGTCTGCCTTGCCCCACGAATCCTTGAGCGTCACCGCCCGGTTGAAGACCGGCTTGCCGTCACGGGAATCGACGCGGTCGGCGGCGAAATAGCCGTGGCGCTCGAACTGGAAGCGTTGTTCCGGCCGCGCATCCTTGAGCGCCGGTTCCAGTTGGGCAGTGATGACCGACTTCGACTCCGGGTTGAGGTCGGCGAGGAAATCGCGCTCCAGTTCCGGGGCATCGCCTTCGCGCCGGGCGCCCGGCGCCGGCACCTTGAACAGGCGGTCGTAGAGGCGGATTTCGGCGGCGCAGGCGTGGGCGGCGGAAACCCAGTGCAGGTTGCCCTTGACCTTGACGCTGTCGGCGCCCGGCGTGCCGGACTTGGTTTCGGGTAAATAATCGCAGTGGACCGCAACCACCTTGCCGCTCTCGTCCTTGTCGCAACCGGTGCATTCGACGACGTAGCCGTAGCGCAGGCGCGCCATGTTCCCGGGAAACAGGCGGCGGTAGCCCTTGCTCGGCACTTCCATGAAGTCCTCGCCCTCGATCCACAATTCGCGGCTGAAGGGCACCGCGCGCTGGCCGAGTTCCGGGTGCAGCGGGTGATTCGGGGCAAAGCACTCCTCGACCTGGCCTTCCGGATAGTTGTCGATGATCAGCTTGAGCGGGTCGAGCACGGCGATGCGGCGCTGGTCGGACTCGTTCATCACCTCGCGCATGGCGTCCTCGAACAGTACGTAGTCGATCAGCGAGTCGTTCTTGGAGACGCCGATGCGCTCGGCGAACAGGCGGAAGCCTTCGGCCGAATAGCCGCGGCGGCGGGCGCCGACCAGCGTCGGCATACGCGGATCGTCCCAGCCGTCGACGTGTTTTTCCTGCACCAGCTGGATCAGCTTGCGCTTGGAGAGCACGATGTAAGTCAGGTTGAGGCGCGAGAATTCGATCTGCTGCGGCAGCGGGCGTTGCAGCAGGCTGCCTTCGGCCAGGCGTTCGAGCAGCCAGTCGTAGAACGGGCGCTGGTCCTCGAACTCCAGCGTGCAGATCGAGTGGGTGATGTTCTCCAGCGCGTCCTCGATCGGGTGGGCGAAGGTGTACATCGGATAGACGCACCACTTGTCGCCAGTGTTGTGATGCGCGGCGTGGCGGATGCGGTAGATCGCCGGGTCGCGCAGGTTGATATTGGGCGCGCTCATGTCGATCTTCGCCCGCAGGATGTGCGTGCCGTCGGCGAATTCGCCGGCCTGCATGCGCTTGAAGAGATCCATGTTCTCGTCGACCGAACGGTTGCGGAAGGGCGAATCCTTGCCCGGCTGGGTCAGCGTGCCGCGGTTGACGCGCATTTCCTCGGCCGACTGGCTGTCGACATAGGCGTGGCCGGCCGAAATCAGGTATTCGGCGAACTGCGCCATCCAGTCGAAGTAATTGGAGGCATAGTACAGGTTGTCCTCGCCGCCCTCCTCCCATGAACAACCCAGCCACCTCACCGAATCGATGATCGAATCGACGTACTCCTGCTCCTCCTTCTCCGGGTTGGTGTCGTCGAAGCGCAGGTGGCAGCGGCCGCCGTACTGCTCGGCGAGGCCGAAGTTGAGGAGAATCGACTTGGCATGGCCGAAGTGCAGGTAGCCGTTCGGCTCGGGCGGAAAGCGGGTGCGGATCCTCGCCGGGTCGAGCGGGCCGGCGGCATGGTCGGCGGCGCTGCCCGGGTGGCCGGCCCAGCGGCGCTGCGCGTGCTTGCCGGCGGCGAGGTCGGCGTCGACGATGTTGGTGATGAAATTGGCGGCAGGGGCCGGGGTATTGGCGGGTTGGTTGGGGCTGCTCACGGTGGAACCTCGGTTTTCGATCGCGTCATTTTAACCGGCAGAAGCGATCAAACCGCTACAATTGCCCATGATGTCCGTCCTGCACAACCTGACCGCCCCGAATTTTCTCGCCGTCGGCGCCGGCGCCGCCCTCGGCGCCTGGACGCGCTGGCTGCTCGGCCTGGCGCTCAACCCGCTGGTCATCGCGGTGCCGCTCGGCACGCTGGCCGCCAACGTCATCGGCGGCTATCTCGTCGGGGTGGCGGTCGGGCTGTTTCACATCAACACGCATTTTCCGCTGGCCTGGAAGCTGTTCGCCATCACCGGCTTTCTCGGCGGGCTGACAACCTTTTCCACCTTCTCGGCCGAGGTCGTCGAGCGCCTGCTCGCCGGCCAGCCGGCCTGGGCGATCGGTCTGGCATCGCTGCATCTGGCGGGTTCGCTGACCGCGACCTGGCTCGGCCTGCTCACTGTCGGGGCGACACGCATCTGGTCCTGACCAACCCGGGCGGAGCGGCGATTTATCGGGCGACGGCTGCCGAACGATCGAAGCGAATTTCAGGGAGGCTTGCGACGCTGTGTGGCGAGAGCAAGCCCCTGTCACGCCAGGTCAGAAACGACCGACGAAGGTCAGGCCGAACAGCGGCGCCGAATCGAAATCCTCTTCACTCACCCTGTTACCGGAGGAATTTTCGACCCGCAGCTTTCCGCCAGCGACGACGACGCCACCATGGAAATGCAGGGCCATTTCGTCGCCCAAGCTGGACCCCGGCCCCACCGGGTTACGAAAGAGCCGGTGTCTGCCTAGCCGGTTTGACGACGCTTGCCCGCTGCGGAGCGACGCCAGGGGGCATTGCCGAACCGTTCGACCAGAAAATCCACCATCGCCCGAATCTTGGGGGAAAGATGGCGTCCACTCGGGTAGGTCGCAAAAAGCGGCACCGGCTCGACGTGGTGCCATTCGCTCAGGATCGGGACCAGTTCGCCGCGCCCGATGGCGTCACCGACGATGACATCGGTCAGGCGGGTGATGCCGACCCCGGCGACGGCCAGTTGCAATACGGTCTCAGCATTGTTGGCAACGACATTGCCGTCGATATGGACGACGCGGACGCCATCGTCGGTATCGAATGGCCAGCGGCGCAGGACCGGCAGGCTGGTGATCCACAGGCAGTTGTGCTGGTGCAGATTGTCCGGCGTGCGCGGCGTACCGTGTTGCGCCAGGTACGACGGCGCGGCGCAGATCACGCGCTCCAGGCTGCAGATACGCCGCGCGACCAGCGACGATTCGTCGAGCGCGCCGATGCGGATCGCCAGATCGACCCCCTCCTCCACCGCCGCCAGCGGCTCGTCACTGATCGTGATGTCGAGTTCCACCTCCGGGTGGCGCTGGAGAAACAACGGAATCGCCGGCGCCAGCTGGTGCATGCCGAACGCCGACCCGCAATGCAGGCGCAGCAGCCCCTGCGGGCGCAGGCCAGCTTCGAGCACCTCGGCCTCGGCCTCGTCCATGTCGGCCAGGATGCGCCGCGACCGCACGTAGAAGGCCTCGCCCTCGGGGGTAAGGTGCAGGCGCCGCGTCGTTCTCTGCAGCAGGCGCACACCGAGCCGATCCTCGAGTCGGCTCACCAGTTTGGAGAGCGCTGAGGGCGTCAGGCCCAGCTCGCGCGCGGCGGCCGAGAACCCGCCGGTATCGACGGAGCGGACAAAAGCGGTCATTTCGGCGGAACGGTCCATGCCGCAATTATGGACTAAAATTCACAAATGTTTTTCCAAAGTTCAGGATTGTCTTGTCTTTCAATGGCAATTAGAGTTCGCCTGTGCCATGTTGCACTGAACCGAATGGAGTTAATGATGCACCCGATCGACATTCCCGCCATTGAACGCCAGGCCCGCGCACTACGCGCCGCGGAGATCCAGCGCATAAACGGCCTGTTTGCCGAGCGCACCCAACTGCTCACGAGGCTCGCCGCCAGGAGCGTCCTTGCCGGCGCGCATGCCGTCAGCGAAATGCTGCGCCCCCTATTCTCATGGAATCCGCAGGAAAGTCCGGCGTCGCTGTCAGCGAATTTCGCACCCGCGGTCAGCCGTCTCAACGACGCTGCGCGTTCCCTCTTTTCCTGGAATCTGCAGGAGCGACGCTCCTGAACGACAGGCGGCGAACGATGCGGAAGATCTGACACGGGTCTCCGACGGGTGATAGACTTGAAAAAAACAAACCAAGTTCATCAACCGCTTACAGGAGACAACCATGAACGATCCCCAACAAGACGCCGGCATGCTGGCCGTGCTGATCGAGCGCCTCGAAACCCAGCGCCTGCCACGAGCCCTGGCTCTCAAGGAAAAGGTCGACCAAGGCGGGCGCCTCGACGACTTCGACATCGCCTTCCTGGAGGAGGTCTTCTCCGACTCGCAGGAAGTCCAGCCCCTGATGGAACGGCATCCTGAACATCAGGAAATTGCGGCAAAGATGATGGCGCTCTACCACGACATAACCGAGAAGGCCCTGGCCAACGAGCAGGCCGGCGGCAAGGCCTGATCAGGAAGCCGGCCCGACCGCCGACATCGTCAGCCAGCGTCGCGCCGGCCACGAGTTGCCGATTCTGCCTTGGCAACGGATGGCGCGGGAGGAGTTCTTCATTCGGGAAGCGTGGCTGTGATCGCCTGTTCACAGCACATAAAGCAGGATGGCGATGAAATGCATCAGGCTGCCGGCGATCACGAACAGGTGCCAGATTCCGTGCCAGTGGCGGAAACGATCGTCGAAAGCGAAGAAGATGATCCCCACCGTGTAGAACACGCCGCCCGCCGCCAGCCAGACGAAGCCGGCGGCACCCAGGCTGTCCAGCAAGGGTTTTACCGCCACGAGAACGATCCAGCCCATCACCGCATAGATGACCAGCGACATGATCCGCGCTTCGGAGCGCGGCTTGATTTCCTGCAGCATGCCGATCAGCGCCAGCGCCCACACGACGCCGAACAGCGACCAGCCCCACGGCCCGCGCAGCGTGATCAGGCAGAATGGCGTGTAACTGCCGGCGATCAGCAGGTAGATCGACAGGTGGTCGAGCTTGCGCAGAATGACCTTGGCCCGCCCGCGCACGCTGTGATAAACGGTCGAAATGCTGTAGAGCAGCACCAGGGTTGCCCCGTATACGGCCATGGCGAAGACCTTCCACCCGTCGCCGCTGGCAACCGCCAGCGCCAGCAGCCACAGCGCCCCTGCCAGCGCGAGCAAGGCGCCGACAAGATGGGTCCAGGCGTTGAATTTTTCTCCGTGGTACATGGCTTGCCCTGTAATGACTATAGGCTAGGCGCGGTCTCCGCGAGACATGCAGCTTAGCTGCTTGGGGCAGCGAACGGTAGCCCTGAGCCAGTCACGGAGAATGACACGTGCGGAGACCGGATCAGAAGAGGCGGGCCAGATGCGCAGCCAATTCGCGTTCATTGACGAACGTCAGGTCGTACATGGCGGTCAGGCCCCTGGCGTGTTCGTCGCCGAGGCCGGTGATGCACAATATGAAGTTCTTGACGTCAATGCCGAGGCGTTTGCGCAGACCGAGATATTTGTCGATGTTTCTGACGGTATTCGCCGGTCTTGCATTCGATGCAGATCGGCAATTTGCCGTCGACCAGCATGAAGACATCGAGTTCGTGGCTGTCGCCGTTCTGCAGCGTGATGCTCAGATTGCGGGCGCAGGAAAAACGCATTCGGCGTTCCCTGGCGTAGGTCAGGCAAATCATCAGCGCATACCATTCCAGCCATTCGCCGTTGAAGAAGTCGCGGACGGTCGGGGCGGTTTGGAGGATCAGCCGGATATTGTTTTCCGGCCGGTTGTGAAAGCACTTGGCAACGAAGGAAAAGTCGTACAACTGCTGGCAGAAGTTCGAAATTGCCTGTGCTTCCGCCGGGGACTTCTTGTCGAGATGGATGGTCGCACTGGCATACTCCTTCTGCTGGGCCCAGCGGATGCGTTCCACCACCTCCTTCAGGTAGGATAAATCGTTACCGATGAGCAAAGCCACTTCGTCAAAAAAGCCGGTCGTGTCCACGCCGCGCACATTCGCCTGTACCTGAATCTGCTTCTTGTGAAACCAGTCGAAGATTGGCCCATGCTGAAGTTCAGACGCGAACTGGTCGGTATTCGCAATGTCGATTTGATCCGGTGGAACGACGCTGCCGTGCCCTGCGGGTTGTCCGTCAGTTGCGGCCCCCTTGAGGCGTGCAATCTCACGCTGCCCCTCGAAACACTTGTCGAGCAACCTGCCGATGAAAAACATCGTGCCATAGACCGGGGCCGGGTACCCGCATCTCGGGCACGCCATGGTTTCACCGAGTTGGTTGTCGGGGCACTCCTGAAGGTGAGCGCACTTGTTGCAACGGAAGATGGCCATGACTGATCTCGAGACGATTGGTGTTGGTATGCCGCGAGTATAGCGAGTTACCGGCCTTCCCGCGCCACGCGCAGGTCGGTCATGGCTTTCCTGCAAGGCACGGCCGCCGGCTGCCGGACATGCAGCCCAAGCTGCTGCGGTCGACGGGGAAGAAACCCAAAAAACGCCAAACCGATTTCGCGATGCTCACATTCGTAATACCGGCAGCGTTCGCTTGCCAACCCGGACTCCGGGCCGGTCGTGGCAACTGGGCGTTGCCGACATGTTGGGTATCGTCTCCAGCGGCTAGAAAACAATCACTTGGCGTACCGCCTGGCCGGCCGCCAGCCGGTCGAAGCCCTGATTGATCTCGGCGAGGCGCAGGCGGTGCGTGATCAGGCGGTCCACCGGCAGCCGCCCGGCCCGATAGAGTTCGATGAAGCGCGGAATGTCGCGTGCCGGCACGGCCGATCCGAGATAGCTTCCTTTCAGCGTGCGCTCTTCGGCGGTCATCTGGACCACCGGAAGCTGCAGGTGATGCGCCGGATTGGGCAGGCTGCAGGTTACCGTGGTGCCGCCGCGCCGCGTCAGTTTCCACGCCAGATCGAGTGCCGGCACCGAACTCGCAGCCTCGATGGCAATATCCACCCCGCCCGGAATCGCTGCCCGCAACTGCGCGACGATGTCCGGATCGTCCGCGCGAAAACTGCGCGTGGCGCCGAGCGCCAGCGCCAGATCCAGTTTCTCCGGCAGCACGTCGCACGCCGCCACCTCGCGGGCGCCGGCGGCCAGCGCGCCGAGCAGGGCCGACAGCCCGACGCCGCCCAGACCGACCACGGCGACCGTCTGTCCCAGGCGGATCGCCGCCGAATTGATCGCTGCGCCGACACCCGTCAGTACCGCGCAACCGAAGACCGCCGCCACCTCGGGCGCCAGGTCCGGCGTTACCTTGACCAGCGAGCCGCGGTTGACCACTGCATATTCGGCGAAACAGGAAACGCCGACCTGATGGTTGAGCACCTGACCATCGCGTCGCGCCAGAACGCGGCGCCCGCCGACCAGGGTGCCAGCGCCGTTGGCTGCCGCGCCCGGCTCGCACAATGCCGGCCGCCCCTCCTGGCACGGCAGGCAATGGCCGCAGGAGGGCACGAAGACCAGTGCCACGGAATCGCCGTGCGCCAGGTCGCCGACACCCGGCCCGCAACGCTCCACCACCCCGGCCGCCTCATGCCCGAGCACCATCGGCATCGGCCGCGGGCGATCGCCGTTGATGATCGAGAGGTCGGAATGACACAGCCCGGCGGCGGTGATGCGGACCAGCACCTCGCCCGGACCCGGCTCGCCGATTTCGATGGTTTCCACGGAAACCGGCTTCGACTGCACGTAAGGTGGCGGCAGCCGCATCCGGTCGAGAACTGCGGCGAGCATCTTCATTGCTGTCTCCTTTGTCCGAGGCCTCGGTTCGGGGCCGATGTCCCGTTTCCATTCCGGGGCTTGCCCAGCCTGGGCGGAAAGTACCACCAGGCCAGCACGACAAGCAAACCGAATAGCGTGTACGCGCCGGTGAACACCCAAGGCGGCGCTTCGTGGAAAAGCAGGCGTCGCACCCAGTATTCGACGAAGGTCTGCCGGTAGGCCGCCGCCCCGGCCTGCACGCGTAGCCAAGACTCGAGGGTGGTCAGCGGACAGCTGAGACCGAACCATGACTCGCCGGCGACAACCGCGATTGCCGCGAGATGCGCAAGACGGAACCAGAGCCCATTCACCCAGCGCCAGGAAACAATATTCCCGGCGATGACCAGCACGAGGCCGGCGACGACGAACACAACGACGCCGAAGTGCGCGAGCAGCACGGCATCCGCGAGAAGCTGGAAGGGCGGCATCTCAGGACTCCCGCGCGGCGCCTTGAGCGAGCCGTTGCAGGACGATCTCGGCGACCCGCCGGCTCGCCGGCAGAAGCGTATGAACGCAGTCGACCACAACCTGGTCACCGATCCATTCGGCGCTGGCTTCGGCAACCGACACCACGCCGTCGTTCACTTCCCCGGCGAACACCTTGGCCGGCCAGGGCAGACCGCGCCGGCCGACAATGGCGGTCGTCGGCACCGTCATCGGGCCAATTTCCTCCATTCTGGCCGTCGACCCGAGCAACTGGCCGCAATCGCCGGCAAGCCCGCGGTAGACCGGATTGGCGCCGAGCTTTTGCGCGATGCGCGAAGGCTGCACGGGAGAACCCAGCAGAAACAGGTGCCGGGGCCGCCGGACCGCCGGTGGCAGGGAGTTCACGGCGGCCCTGAGCAGGACACCGCCGAGCGAATGCCCGACGACCACATAGCTTCCCTTGTCAGCCAGTGCCGAGAGGCGCGCGACAAGCCGCTCCCTGATTTCAGGAAACGCCTCCAGCGCGACCGAGTACCCGAAGGTGCCGGTCAGCAGACCCGCGCGCCTGAGCTGCAAGAGCAGCGGCTGCCCCGACAGCGGCGAGCGACCCATTCCATGAACGAACAATGCATGCATGACCTCTTCCCGTGGCCTGACGGCACCGCATCGGAAGGCGCGATCGCCCGCCGAGGAACGAAAGGCGGCGCCGGCAATCGCCAAGCGGTCACTGCATCGAATGCAGGCCGATCATGTTGCCTTCGGTGTCGATGACCAGCGCGATGTAGCCGTACTGCCCGATGGACATTTTTTCCTTCTGGACCTTGCCGCCGGACTTGGCCGCCTTCGCCGCCTCGACGGCACAGTCCGCGCAACTGAAGTAAACCAGGATGTTGTTGCCGCCCATGGGAAAGCCGGGCATCCTGACCAGCGCGCCGGATGCGCCCGGCCTTTCCGGCAGCATGGGGAATGCCCACATCTCCATTCCCGGGCTTGCGAGCTCGGCCAGCTCAACACCGAATACCGTTTCGTAGAATGCCCTGGCGCGGGCCATGTCGGCGACGTAGATTTCAAACCAGCCAACTGGATTGTTCATGGCCTTCCTTTCGCGATCAGAATGAAATTCGCGGCCCTGCGTCTCGCGGCGGCAGCGGATGGAAATACGGTTGCAGCGGGGCCGGGAACCATGACGATCACAGGTCAGCGTACTCCAGGACTTCCTGGCCGATCAACAGACACTCGCCCGGAATTCGCGCATAGATGAAGCGCATCCGGTACTGTCCCTTGTAGATGTGCCCCCACACCTGCAGCACGTCGAACAGTTGTTTCCTGTTTGCCGGGTTACGCAGGGGAGTCAGTTCCTTTACCGACCTGTCGACTTCGATGCGGTCATCCGGGCCATAGTGGAACGCGAGCAGCTTTGCGGCCTGTTCGATGGCGGCACCGGCACATCGGTGCGGCGGCGCTGCATGAGCGATACTGCCCAGCAAGATCAGGGCCGCGCATGCCGCGCTCTTCAAGGCCAGTCCCGACATCCTCGTCTTCCCGATTGACATCAACGGCCGCTCACCGCACAACCTCACCCACTCGCCAAGACTGCGACAGCCGGATCTAGAGCCATACGGCCTTGGTGCGCCTCGCCCACTCCATCCGCTCGGCAATCCCGATCAGTCCGCCGTTGATGGTGCGCGTGATTCTCCTGATGTCATCCTGGTCGGCCAGGGCATTGCATCCCTTGACAGCCCATTCCGCTGCCGCGATCGCCAGGCACCATTCCGCGCCGATGACCCCGTCGGGCGCGGCGACGAAGTCCGGGGCAACGGGGTTGTCCCTGCGCAGGATGGCCGTCGCCTCCTGGTAGCTTGCCTTGCCGGTGAGTTGCAGCAGGCCGCGTCCGCGATACGTGTAGCCGTCATTGGGGGCGGTATTGCCCATGCGCCCGCCATAGACCTCATTGGCGAGCTTCTGCGGGTTATTGGCATACGCTGAAGGATCGAGCGGGCCGCTTGGCTTGAAGCGCGACGGCCAGACCTTCGGCAGGCGCCCGGCGCTATAGTTGAGGTTTTCGAACTGGATGGCGAGTCCGCCCGACTCGTGCAGTATCTGGGCCATGAAATGGGCGATGCGCAGCGGCGTTTGCGAAATCCCGTGGCGATCAAGAACGGCCTGGCCATTCTGGAAAGCTTCGCGATAGCTCGATCGCGCATTGGGCGCGAGATGCAAAACCTGGGCAAGGGTGACAGTGACGGTCATGGCGAATGCTCCTCACGAAATGGATGTCGGGCATGCGCATTGTCTCAGTCGCCCGCGATCTCGCGACGAATATAGTCCCATTACCCGGCGTTGACCAGATCGGCGGGGCCGCCTTCCTCGAGCCGGAGTTGGCATCAGCCTGTCGGCAGCGGAGTTCGTCGTCGCGTTCCCGCCCCCTTTTTCAGGATTCGTCGGCGAACCGCACCCAGATTTTTTTCTTTTCGCCGGGCTTGAGATTGACCCAGAAGTGATGAACCCTCGGCATTCTGTTGCCGTAGATCTCGACCTTGTGCTTGCCCGGCGCGACCCTGAACTCGGTCAACGCCGGCGAAGTCCCGACCTTCCTGCCGTCGATGAACACGACGGCAGGTTCGCCGGGCGGCGCAATCTGGAACAGCAGCGTCGCCGGCCCCGCAGCCTGCGGCGCCGCGACCTCTGCCGATGCCGACTTCTGCTGCGCCTCATCGGCGGCTTTGGGTTCGGTGCGCTCGGCCGTCGCCGCGGGTGGTGCGGCAGGCCGTGGCGTTGCCACCGCTTCCGCGGGGAGCACCTGGGTTGGAGGAGCCGGCGGCGCGCCGGGACGGGTGAGGACGAACATCCCCAGACCCGCGAGCACGGCAATCGTGGCACCGACGCCGGCCAGCCTGGCGCGTCGCCCTCCGGCAGGCGGAGCCGCGGCGGGCGCGACTGTACCCACGGGCACCGGCGACTCGCCCAGCAGCACCCGACGGAAGTCGGCGACGCTGCGCGGCCGCGCATCCTCATCGACGCGCAACGCCCAGTCGATGGCGGCCAGGAAGCCGGGGCTGTAGCGGCCGGCACCGGCGACGGCCGCGGGCGGCATGGTGTCCTCCTTGATACGGCTCGGCGCCTCGCTGGGCTTTTGCCCCGTCACCAGCCAGTAGAGGACGCCGGCCAGGGCGTAGAGATCCGTCCACGGTCCCTGGCCGCCGCTCGTGTGGTACTGCTCGAACGGCGCATACCCCGGGGTGATGATGCTGGTGAGGCTCCTGCTCGCCACTCCCGCGGAATGGCGGGCGGCACCGAAGTCGAGCAGCGCCAGGCTGCCGTCGCCGTCGCGGACATAGATATTGGCGGGCTTGATGTCGCGGTGCAGGACCCCGGCACCGTGGACCACGGCAAGGCCATCGAGCAGCGGCAGGAACATGCGCTTGAGCGTCGCTTCGTCGACCGGCGCGTGACCGGGTAGCCAGTCGCGCAACGGCTGGCCTTCCTCGTAATCCATCACGACGTAGGCGGTGCGGTTTGCCTCGAAAAAGCGGCTGACGCGGACGATGTTCGGATGCCGGAAGCCGGCGAGGACCCGCGCCTCGGCAAAAAAGCGCTCGCGGCCGAGCTGAAAACCGGGGCTATCGGCATCACTGCGCGGCAGCACGGTCTGGCCAGCGGCGCGTACCGCCAAGTGATTGGGCAGATACTCCTTGATCGCGACCTGCGTGTGCAGGTTGTTGTCGCGGGCGCGGTAGGTGATGCCGAAACTGCCGGCGCCGAGCATGGCCTCGATGGTGTATTCATGCAGGGCAAATCCGACCGGCAGGGCGATGGGGTTGGCGATCGGCGGATTGTCGGCCGGACCGGTCGGACTGCGCTGCGCGACCGCGCGCCCGGCGTCGCCTTCGCTATCGGCCCCCGCGCCGCGCGCCGGGTTCGGCATCGTTTCGTCCTGCGAGGGGAAAGACGGCGGCACGGAAACCGGGGACAAACCACGGTTTCCTTCCTCATTCATCAAATAACGCTCCGGAAGCTGGTTCGCCCGGCTTGCGCAGTCGTCCCGACTTGCCCGGCGATACCCTGCAGAGAAAACAGGGACAGACCACGTTTTCCCTGCTGTCGCCAGGCAATCCCTCGCATGGTCGTATCCTTCGGCAAATTGTGGCACAAGAACAAGATATCCGCATTGGATTTCTCTCCTTGTTTCATCCCAGCCGCTTGCGCATGCGGGTTAGAATCCGTCGCCCGGGTTTACGTGATTGCAATGCAAAAAGGAAGTTCCCCCCGCGGAATCGAGTTGCCGGAAACCGGATGTCTCACCGCGGACATGAAGCGCCTGCGCGGCCTGCACCGCGAACTGCTGCGGTCGACCGGCGAAAAAAGGCAGAAACTTGCGGCCGACCTCGCGGCGCTGCTGGCGGAATCGCAGGCGGCGGTGGCGGCGCGGCGGGCGGGGCTGCCGCGGCCGGAATTCCCGCCCGAGTTGCCGATCAACGAGCTGCGCGCGGAGATCGCCAAACTGATCGCGAAGAACCAAGTGGTCATCGTCTGCGGCGAGACCGGCTCGGGCAAGACGACGCAGTTGCCGAAGATCTGCCTCGATCTCGGCATCGGCGTCCGCGGGCTGATCGGCCACACGCAGCCGCGCCGGCTGGCGGCGCGCTCGGTTGCAGCGCGGCTGGCGCAGGAGCTGAAGACGCAGGTCGGGACCGGGGTCGGCGTGAAAATCCGCTTCCACGACCGGTCGACCGCGGCAAGCTGGGTCAAGCTGATGACCGACGGCATCCTGCTCGCCGAGTCGCAGTCCGACCCCTATCTGAACGCCTACGAGGCGATCATCATCGACGAGGCGCACGAGCGCAGCCTGAACATCGACTTCCTGCTCGGCTACCTGAAGCAGTTGCTGCCGAAGCGTCCGGACCTGAAGCTGATCATCACGTCGGCGACCATCGATGCCGAGCGCTTTGCGCAGCATTTCGCGCTGGCCGGAAAGCCGGCGCCGGTGATCGAGGTCTCCGGCCGGCTCTATCCGGTCGAGCTGCGTTACCGGCCGGTGGCCGATCTGGAAAAGGACGACGACGAGCGCGATCTGTACGACGCCATCGTCGATGCCGCCGACGAAGTGTCGCGCCTGGGCAGCGGCGACATCCTCGTCTTCCTGCCCGGCGAGCGCGAAATCCGCGAGGCGGCGGAAGCACTGCGCAAGCACGCGCTGGCGCGGCCGGGGCTGTCGTCGGCGCACGCGCCGGAAATCCTGCCGCTGTTCTCGCGCCTGTCGGCCAGCGAACAGGACCGCATCTTCAAGCCCTCCGGCCACCAGCGGCGCATCGTGCTGGCAACCAACGTCGCCGAAACCTCGCTGACCGTGCCTGGCATCCGCTATGTCATCGACACCGGGCTGGCGCGGGTCAAACGCTACTCGTACCGCAACAAGGTCGAGCAGTTGCAGGTCGAGAAGATTTCGCAGGCTGCGGCGCGGCAGCGGGCCGGGCGCTGCGGCCGGGTGGCGGCCGGCATCTGCGTGCGGCTGTACGACGAGGCCGATTTCAGCGCCCGCCCACCCTTCACCGACCCGGAAATCCTGCGTTCCTCGCTGGCCGGCGTCATCCTGCGCATGAAGTCGCTGCGCCTGACCGACGTCGAAACCTTTCCCTTCATCGAGCCGCCGCCGGCCAAGGCGATCAGCGATGGCTACGCGCTGCTCCAGGAACTGGGCGGGCTCGACGACAACAACCGCCTCACGAAAGTCGGCGAGGCGCTCGCCAAACTGCCGCTCGACCCGCGCATCGGCCGCATGCTGGTCGCTGCGCGCGACCTCGGCTGTCTGAAGGAAGTGCTGGTCATCGCTGCCGCGCTGTCGGTGCAGGACCCGCGCGAGCGGCCGCAGGAGCGCCAGCAGGCAGCCGACGAGAAGCACAAGCTGTTCGTCGACGAGAAATCCGAGTTCCTGGCCTGGCTCAAGCTGTGGGCCTGGTTCCAGAATGCCGTCGAGCACAAAAAATCCAACCGGCAACTGGTCGACGCGGTCCACGCGAATTTCCTGTCGTATTTGCGCCTACGCGAATGGCGCGAGGTGCATGGCCAGTTGCACGCGATGGTCAGCGAACTGGGCTGGAAGGAAAGCGAGATTCCCGGCACCTACGACGCCATCCACATGGCATTGCTGTCGGGGCTCTTGGGCAACATCGGCTGCAAGTCGGACGAGTCCGGCCATTACCTCGGCGCACGCGGCATCCGCTACCTGATCCACCCGTCGTCGCCGCTGCAGAAGAAGGCCGGCAAGTGGATCATGGCCGCCGAAATCACCGAGACGACGCGCCTCTTCGGGCGCTGCGTCGCGCGCATCGAGCCCGACTGGATCGAGAAAGTGGGTGCTCACCTGATCAAGCGCCAGTATTTCGACCCGCACTGGGAAAAGAAGTCCATGCAGGTGGCCGGCTGGGAGCGGACGACGCTCTACGGCGTGGTGATCGATCCCAAACGCCGCATCCACTACGGCCCGCTGGCGCCGGTCGAGGCGCGCGAGATCTTCATCCGCCAGGGGCTGGTGGGCGAGGAGATCGAAGAGAGCTACGCCAGGCGCTGGCCCTTCTTCCAGCACAACCAGAAGCAGATCCGCGACATCGAGAAGATCGAGCACAAGCAGCGCCGGCAGGACGTGCTGGTCGACGACGAGCTGATATTCGCCTTCTACGACTCGTTGATTCCCGAAGGCATCCACAACGGCGCGACTTTCGACCACTGGCGCAAGACCGCCGAGCAGGAAAACCCCAAGCTGCTCTTCCTCGCCCGCGACGACCTGATGCGCCACTCGGCGGCCGGCGTCACCACCGACGCCTTCCCACATCACGTGAAGGTCGGCGGCGTCGATTACGCGCTGAGCTACCACTTCGAGCCGGGTTCGCCGCGCGATGGGGTGACGCTGACCCTGCCGCTGGCGCAACTGAACCAGATTCCGGCGGCGCGCATGGAATGGCTGGTGCCGGGGCTGCTCAAGGAAAAGCTGGTGCAGCTGATCAAGACGCTGCCGCAGAGAATCCGCGCCAAGCTGGTGCCGGTGCCGGAATTCGTCGAGGAATTCGTGTCGACCGTGGCAGGCAATGAAAAGAAGATGAAGCAAGGTCTGATTCCGCTGCTGATCGACTACATCCTCGAAGCACGCGGCCTGAATGCCCGCGGCTGGACGGTGACGCCGGATGCCTTCCGGCCCGATGCCCTGCCAGCCCACTTTTCGATGAACTACAAGTTGATCGACGAGCACGGCCGCCAGCTCGACATGAACCGCAGTCTGATCGCCTTGCGCGCCGAGTGGGGCAAGGAGGCGAAACAGGAATTCGCCGAATTGCACGAAACGCCGTCCGAATACACCAAGTTGACCGACTGGACCTTCGGCGAACTGCCGGAACTGATGGAAGTGCCGGTCGGCCAGCAAACGGTGATCGGCTACCCGGCGTTGGTGGATGACGGCGAAACGGTCAGCCTGAAGGTCTTCGATTCCGCCGAGGAAGCGTCCGGGGCGCACCGCAAGGGGCTGCTGCGATTGTTCATGATCCAGTTCCGCGAACAGGTGAAGTACTTCGACAAGAACGTGCCGGGTCTGACCCAGATGGGCATGCAGTACATGGCGCTGGGCACCACCGATGAACTGAAGCGGCAGATCGTCGACCTGACCTTCGCCCGCGCCTGCCTGGGCGAACCGCTACCGACCGCGCCCGAGGCCTTCAAGGCGCGCTGCGCCGAGTCCAGGGCGCGGCTCGGGCTGATCATGCAGGAAGTCTGCCGGCTGGTCGGCGCCATCCTCACCGAATGGCAGGCGGCGACCAGGAAGCTGCCGGCGTTCAAGGCGCATGCGGCGGCGGTCGCCGACATCGAGGCGCAACTGGCGCGGCTGATCGGCAGGAACTTCGTGGTCGACACGCCGTTCGCGCGCCTGCAGCATTACCCGCGTTACCTGAAGGCGATTGTCGTTCGCCTCGACAAGCTGAAAGCCAACCCGGCGCGCGATGCGCAACTGATGGCCGAATACGGCCCGCTGTGGACCAACTACGAGCGCCGCGCCCTGCAATTGGCCAAAATGGGCGCATCCGACCCGCAGGTCGACCAGTTCCGCTGGCTTATGGAAGAATTGCGCGTGGGCCTCTATGCGCAGGAACTGCGGACGCCGGTGCCGGTGTCCACGAGGCGACTGCAGAAACAATGGGAAGGAATCAGGAATGGGTGAACCATGGGTGACGTGATGCTGGTGCTGGCGAGAACCTTCGCCAGCCTGAAACAAGGCAGGGTCTGGGGCTATGTGCTGGTGCCGGCCATCGTTTCGCTGCTGCTTGCGGTCGGACTGGCGGTCTGGGCGCTCGGCGCCGTGGTCCGGCAGATGATGGAGTACCCGCCGATGACCCTGCTCGTCGGCTGGGGGCTGGTCTGGCTGGCGCATATCCTGGCTTACCTGGGGGGCTGGATGGCGATCTTCGCCATCGCCTACCTGACCGCCTCGCTGCTCGCCGCCGTCCTCATCATGCCGCTCATGGTGAAGCACCTGGCGGCAACGGAGTACCGCGACGTCGCGGCGATGGGCAAGGACAGTTTCATCGCTGCCACGGTCAACAGCGTCGGGGCATCGGTTTTGTTCGTCATCGCCTGGGTGGCGACGATTCCGCTGTGGCTGATTCCCGGCTTCTCGCTGCTCGTCCCGCTGCTGCTGATGGGCTGGTTGAACCGCCGGACATTTGCCTACGACGCGCTGTCGCTGCACGCCACCAACGATGAATGGACAGCGTTGCGCAAGGGCAACAAGGCGCAGTTCTTCATGCTCGGCCTGACCATGGCGCTGCTGGCCCATGTTCCGTTCGTCGGCCTGCTGGTCCCGGCGCTGGCCGCGCTGGCATTCGTCCATTTCGGGCTCGAGGCGCTGCGCCGCTCGCGCGGCGGCGCCATCGTGACCATCGCGGGAGAACAGGCATGAGCCGCAGCTTTGGCGCCGTCATCATCGGCGACGAGATTCTTTCCGGAAAGCGTCAGGACAAGCACTTCGCGAAGATCGCCGAGATGCTCGGCCAGCGCGGGCTGCGCCTGTCGTGGGTCGAATACCTGGGCGACGACCGCGCGCGCCTGACCGCCACCTTTCGCCGCACCATGGCCGCCGGCGACGTGGTGTTCTCCTGCGGCGGCATCGGCAACACGCCCGACGACCACACGCGGCAGGCGGTGGCGGCGGCGCTCGGCGTCGGGCTGGAACTGCACCCGGAGGGCGTCGCCGAGGCGAAGCTGCGCTTCGCCGACGACATGACCCCGCAACGCCTGCAACTGGTCACCTTCCCGGCGGGCGTCAGGATCATCCCCAACCCGTTCAACCGCATTCCCGGCTTCATGGCCAACGAGCATTATTTCGTGCCCGGCTTTCCGCAGATGGCGCACCCGATGATCGAGTGGGCGCTCGACACCTTCTACCGTGACGAGTTCCGCCCGGTCGCGGGCACGGTGGAAAGGGCCTTCCTGCTGACCGGGCCGGCGGCTTACGAGAGCGCCCTGCTCGACCTGATGGAACGCATCGTCAGCGCCTACCCGACCTTGCGCCTGTTCTCGCTGCCGTCGCTGGTCGGCAACGAGCGCCGCCATCTCGAACTCGGGGTCGAAGGCGAGCCGGCACTGGTCGACAAGGCAATGGACGAGATCCGCAGCGAAGTCGAGCGCCGCGGAATTTCCTGGACCTGGCGCCCGTAAGCCGCAAGGCACAGCCGGCGAGCACGTCGCGGTCGACGTAAAGAAGCCCGCGGAATTCGCGGGCTTCTTTGTCGATGACCGGGGCGCGCCGGTATTACTTGGCGGCAGTCCTGCGGGCAGCGGCGGTTGCGCTGACGGCCTTGGTGGTCGCCGTCGACGCTGCCTTCATGTTGGCCTCGGCGACGTCGGTAAACTGCTTGGCCATCGCCGTCATGTTGTCGAAAGCCTTGGTCGAGGCGTTCAGCATCGACTTCATCGTCGCCGCGAAAACATCGCCGCCGACCGGTGCACTGGCAGTCGCCTTTTCGACGGCGCTACTGGCGTTCTTGGCGAAGCTGCTGTACTGGCTTTCCATCACCGCGGTGACTTCCTTCTGCATGCCGCTCACCAGGTCATAGATGCTGCGCGAGTAATCGACCCACTTGTCGACGTTCGGCTTGGCCAACTCGCTGTTGAGCTTGGCGACCTCGCTGGCGTCCTTGGCGCCGAGAAGCTGCTGGGCATTGCTGACGGTGTTGTTGAAGAATTCGCGCGAGGCAGCCATGTTGAGGGCGGTCAGACGCTCGACGCCATTGAAAGCAGTGCGCATGAGCGCCATCATCACTTCGGCGTTGGCCTTCTGGGCCGCGGCAACTTGTTCCAAGTTCGGTTTGTTCATCATCTTCTCCAGTGTTGTGTCATTGGTGTGGACGAAACAGGCCCCGGCGCCAGGCGCCGGGGATCATTGGCAGCAGATTACTTCTTGCCGCGGGCGGCAGCACCGACAGCCTTCACCGTCGCGTTGGTCGCCGCGGCGACATTGGCTTCGGCGATCTCGGCGACCTGCTTGGCGGCCTTGTTCATGTTGTCGAAAGCGGAATTGGCGGCGGCAATGGCGCTCTTCACTGCGGCAACGGCAACATCGGAACCGGCCGGTGCCGACTTGGCAGCCTTGTCGAGCAAGCCGGCGACGGTCTTCTGGAAGTCGCTGAACTGGGCTTCGATCATCTTCGACAGCTCTTCCTGGGTCTGCGCAGAGATTTCGTAGACGCTGCGCGAGTAGGCGACGGCCTTCTCGACATTCGGCTGGGCCAGCGAAGCCTGGATCGACAGGGCTTCCTGAACATCCTTGGCACCCATCAGCGCCTTGGCGCCGGAGACCGAATCCTCCATCACGGAGCGGGCGGTATTGAGGTTCAGGGCAGCGATGCGTTCGGCGGAAGCCAGCGCGGTATTGGCCACAGACAGCAGGGAATCGACGGTGGCCTTGTTGGCGGCGGCAAATTGCTCGGGGGTGGTGAACATTGTGGGATCTCCTGTATCAAGAATTGACGAAAGACCGGGGACACGCAGTGCAGCACACGGGAATTTGTTTGCTGCACTGCACCATGAACTCGATTATAGAGATGATTCGCCGAATGTCAACAAATGTGGTGCACCGCAACAATTTATTTTGAGGTGAGTCAAAACAGGGGCTTGCCGTTACGGAAAGAACCCCGGATCAATGCCGGATTTTGCGCTGCAGCAGCGATAGGACGCTCAGTTTCGCGGCAGCGACCCCAGCGTGCCGGATCCCTTCAGTTCCAGACGCTGCCCCGGAGCGGCCGGCTGCTCCGCCTGCGCATTCTTGTTCCTCGGCTGGATAACCGCACGCACCCGCGCCGGCGGCGCTTTCGGGTCACGGTTCTGACCTGCCGTCACCAGATACTTTTCACTGACTGCGTCATACCAGATGTAGTCCCCGCGGACCTGATCCTGGCCGCTCTTGACCCAGGCGCGATGAAAGAATTCGGCGATTTCGGTATTGGTGTTGTACTCGATGCGCTCGGCTTCGCCGTCGATATACTCATCCACGCCCTCGCGCTTCTGCCGCATGCGCGCCAGTCCGTCCTTGCCACCGAACGCCGTTCCCTTCTGGAAGCCGTACTGGTCCTCGGTGATCACGACGCGATCGGCGCGCAGCACCATGGTTCCCTTGATCACCACCACGTCGCCTTCGAGAATCTGGATCTTCTTGGCGTCATCGATCGAGATCCGGCTGGCTTCGACCTGTATGGGCTGGTCGCGATCGGCGCGCTCGGCGAAAACCGGCTGCGACAGCAAAGCAAGGATCAGGAGGGTGGCGGTTCTCAGGCTCATTTTTTCGCTCGACGTGGATAGGAGATTCCGGTGACCTGCGATTGCAGGATGAAGGTGGAGGCATTGTTGTCCACATGCATGCCCACCCCCTTGACCCAGGACCGGTCTTCGGTAATCTCGACCGGGCTGTTGGTAAACGCGATCCCGGTATCGGGCTGGACGGTCAGGTCGGGCATGCGGGCGACCATTGCCGGCCTCTCCCTCGTCTCTGAACGAACCGCCTTGACGTCATCCCAGAGAAACACGGTCTCCCCCTGGCTCGTCACCCGCGCGTTGTTGCCGGACGTCGTGACCGTCACCGCATCCGGCCGGTATTGGATCAGCACCGGCGATTTCAGCTCCGAACTGTCGTCATCGGGAAAATGCTCCATGTACGGTGCCGTCAAACGGTATTTGACCTGCCCCCCTTCATCAAAAGTGCGGACAATGAAGTTTTCTGCGAAGACATCCGGGTCATGGCGAAACTTTCCGTCCCGTACCGTTTCGACCGGCGGCGTCACCTTCTGCAGCCAGAAGGTGACGCCGGCCAGCAGCGCCAGCAGCACGAGCGCGAAGATCTGGCTGGAGGCGAATTTCATTGCGGGTCGAGATAGGGAGCGAACAGGTTGTCGAGCTTGCCCTGGGCGGCAAGAATGAATTCGGCAGCCTCGCGCACCGCGCCATGGCCGCCGGCGCTGTCGGTCACCGCATGCGCGCGTTCGCGAACCACCGGCCGTGCGTTGGCGGGCGCAATGGCCAGGCCGCACCGCATCATGACCGGCAGGTCGATCAAGTCGTCGCCCATGAAGGCGCATTCCGGCCAGTGGAGACCGAGCCGTGCGAGCAGGTCGCCAACCGTCGCGCGCTTGTCGGCGACCCCCTGGAAGACATGGTCGATACCGAGATCGGCGGCACGCGCAGCCACCGCGCCCGAGTTGCGACCGGTGACGATCGCCAGTTCGATGCCGCCACGCTGCAGGAGTTTCAAACCGAGGCCGTCCTGGACGTCGAAGGTCTTGAGTTCATGGCCGTCGTCGGTATAACAGAGCCCGCCGTCGGTCATCACGCCATCGATGTCGAAGGCGATCAGCCTGACACGGCCGGCTCGTAACCTCACATCCATCAGATCACCTTGGCCGTAAACAGGTCATGCATGTTGAGCGCCCCCAGCAGGCGGCCATCGCTATCGGCCACGAGCAAGGCGTTGATCCGGTGGCGCTCCATCATCTCGACCGCCTCGACGGCGAGGCGGTCGGGGCCGATGGTACGCGGACCGGTATGCATGACGCTGTCGATGCGCGCCGAGCGCAGGTCGATCCGTTTTTCGAAGGCGCGGCGCAGGTCACCGTCGGTGAAGATACCGAGCATCCGTCCTTCATCATCGAGGATCACGACCAGTCCGAGGCCGCCCCGCGACATGGCGAGGATGGCATCGGTGACACCGGTCTCCGGGCGCACGGTCGGCACGCTGTCGCCCCGGCGCATCACGTCGCGGACATGGGTCAGCAACCGGCGCCCGAGCGAACCGCCGGGATGGGAACGGGCAAAATCGTCCGGTCCGAAGCCACGCGCATCGAGCAGCGCCACCGCCAGGGCATCGCCAAGCGCCAGCGCCGCCGTCGTGCTCGCCGTCGGCGCCAGGTTATGCGGACAGGCCTCCTGCTCGACTCCGGCATCAAGGTGAACATCGGCTTCGCGGGCAAGTGTCGAGGTCGGCACGCCGGTCATGGCGATCAGGCGCGCTCCCTGGCGCTTGATCAGGGGCACGATGCGCAGCAGTTCGTCGGACTCGCCGGAGTTCGACAGCGCCAGCAGGACGTCGTCGCGGGTGATCATCCCGAGATCGCCATGGCTCGCCTCCGCCGGATGCACGAAATAGGCCGGCGTCCCGGTACTGGCCATGGTCGACGCGATCTTGCGCGCGATATGTCCGGACTTGCCCATGCCGCTGACGATGACCCGCCCGTGGCAGCCGAGGATCAACTCGACTGCGTGTGCGAACTCGCCGGCCATCCTGCCCGCCAGCGCGCTGACCGCGGCAGCCTCGATGCTCAGCGTCTGGCGCCCGAGATTGAGGGCACGCTCCGGCGAAAAATGATCTGGCTTCAGGCTTGGGTTCATGGCCGTGCTGCGGTTATGATCGTTCAAGTATACCTGACTTGGCGAAACGCACTTGAGCGCACTCTCCCTTGCCCTTCTGCTTCTCGGTGCTTCGGTACTGGCGGTGGTGATCTGTCGCCGCGTCAACCTGCCGCCGGTTCTCGGCTATCTGCTGGTCGGCAGCATCATCGGCCCGCATGCCCTCAACCTGATGGACGAGGTGCATCGCGTCGAGTATCTCGCCGAATTCGGCGTCGTCTTCCTGATGTTTTCGATCGGTCTCGAGTTCTCGCTGCCCAAGCTCTACGCGATGAAGCGCATCGTCTTCGGCCTTGGCCTGCTCCAGGTCATGGTCAGCATGCTGCTGATCGCCGGCCTGATCATGCTTGCCGGCATCAACTGGCAGCTCGGCATCGCCCTCGGCGGCGTCTTTGCGATGTCCTCGACCGCCGTACTGACCAAACTGCTTGCCGAACGCATGCAGTTCGACACGACGCACGGCCGGGAAATATTGGGTGTGCTGCTCTTTCAGGATCTTGCGGTGGTGCCGTTGCTGGTGATCATTCCGTCGCTGACGCAGCCGCCGGAAAAGCTCGCGATGCTGCTTGGCATCGCCCTGTTCAAGGCCGTCGTCGTCCTCGCCGTGATTCTGGTGTTCGGCCAGAAGCTGATGCGCAGGTGGTTCCACTTCGTCGCCCGCGCCAAGTCTTCCGAGGTGTTCGTCCTCAACGTGCTGCTGATCACCCTGGGCCTCGCCACACTGACCGAGTTGGCCGGCCTGTCGCTGGCCCTTGGCGCCTTCGTCGCCGGCATGCTGATTTCCGAGACCGAATATCGCCTGCAAATGGAAGAGGACATCAAGCCGTTCCGCGACGTGCTGATGGGTCTGTTCTTCGTGACCATCGGGGTCAAGCTGGATCTGCAGATCGTCGTCGGGTTGTGGTGGCAGGTGCTGCTGGTATTGATCAGTCTCCTCGTGATCAAGGCTGCGATCGTCGGGTTGCTGTCGTGGCGCCTTGGATCGACGCCGGGCAATTCCATTCGCTCCGCACTCTGGCTTTGCGCCGGCGGCGAATTCGGGTTCGTCCTTCTCGGCGAAATCGCCAACACACCAAAGGCCGTCGAGCAGATAGCACTGACGGTTCTCGTTCTGTCCATGCTGACTGCGCCCTTCATCATCCAGTACAGCGAAAAGCTGGTCATGCGTTTCGTCGCCAGCGAGTGGATGATGCGCTCGATGCAGTTGACGAAGATCGCCGCCGAGTCGATGGGCACCGAAAGGCACGCGATCCTTTGCGGCTTCGGCCGCAACGGTCAGTACCTGGCACGTTTTCTCGGCCAGGAGGGGATCAACTATATCGCGCTCGACCTCGATCCGGATCGCGTCCGCGAGGCGGCCGCCGGCGGTGAAAGTGTCGTCTTCGGCGATGCCGGACGCAAGGAATCGCTGATTGCCGCCGGCTTGATGCGGGCCAGTGTGGTTATCGTCACCATGAGCGACACGCCGCTCGCCGAAAAGGTGCTGCACCACGTTCAGGAGTTGCGTCCGGACTTGCCTGTGGTCGTGCGCACCGCTGACGAGCGCGACATGGGGCGACTGACCCGTGCAGGTGCCGCGGAGGTCGTGCCGGAGACCCTGGAGGCCAGCCTGATGCTCGCCTCGCATGCGCTAGTGCTGATCGGCATACCGCTCAACCGTGTCCTGCGGCGCATCCGGCAGACCCGTTCGGAACGCTACCGGCTGCTACGCGGCTTCTTCCACGGCAGTTCCGACCGCGACGACGACGAGGAATCCCAGCCGCGCCTGCACTCGGTATGGTTGACCCGCGGCGCGGCAGCCATCGGCATGACGCTCGGCCAATTGCATCTTGCCCAACTGGGCTGCGAGGTCAGCGCCATTCGCCGCCGCGGCATCCGCGCGGTCGAGCCGGCCCCCGAAACCCGCCTTCTCGAAGGCGACGTCGTCGTCGTTCTCGGCGACCCGGAGGCAGTCACCGCCGCCGAGGAGCGGCTGCTCCATAAATGAGAAAGCCCGCCAGGGCGGGCTTCGCAGAGGCTGACGCGCTTACAGCGTCTTGCAAACAACATAGACGGTGCTGCCGTCGTCTAGGTAGGCGGACTCCGCCGCCGCCGGCGCCTTATCCAGGGCGCCGGTGCTCGTACCGCGAACCTGGCCGGTATTGGGCTTGCCGTCGTCGAACTGCGCATCGATCGCGTTGGCGATCTTGCCCGACAGGTTGGTCGAACAAATGGTCAGCGCCGAAAGGCCGAGCGCCCCATCCTGCGCCTGCAGAATGCCGCCGGCGGCATTCTGCGGCGCAAGCCTGCTGGCCGAGTCGCCGCCGACGAAGCCTGACAAGCGGAGATGCTGCCAGAAAAGGCAGTTCTCTTTGCCACTATCTGCCCCCGCACAGTTTATCACGCTAGACGGTTTGGGATCGCCAACAGCCCCGTTACCGTCGCCCGACTCCGTCGTCGGCCACCGGCCCTTGGCATCGTTGTCGTCGCCTGGGAATTTCCTGTAGCGATCCTGATAGCCGTATACTGCAGCCGACATCCCGTTGAGGTCGTTGGCAACATTTCTGATCTTGGCCTGGGTGATCAGTTCCTGACCTTTCAGCACGCCGCCCAGCAACAGGCCGATGATCACCAGGACGATGGCAATCTCGACGAGGGTGAAGCCGCCTTGGCTGTTTTTCATTTTTTTCTCCGCTTGAGTCTCGATGCGTCAATCAAAGCAAACTCCATGCCTGACGGCAATTGACGTCGGATAGCGGTTTCAGCGCCTGAAACACAGGTTTGCCCTGTCGAAAATTGGACAGTTGTTGAAAACATGAACACCGAAACCTCAAACACCATCCCGTGGTGGTTGCGCCGGCCGCATCTTCTGCTGGCCGGTCACCTCCTGCTGCTCCATGCGCTGGCCTTCGGCGGGTGGAAATTGCCGGCGGTCCGCATCCTGTGGTTTGTCGCGTTCGGCCTGTTCCTCCTCTGGCAGCCCTTCGTCGCGGGCGAGCGGCGCATGAGCCGGCGCCAGGGCGCGATCCTGCTGGCCGCCGCGCTGGCGTCGACGTGGTTGCTCAGCCCGTGGCTGATGCTGATCTGGTCCGGTGCGCTGGCGGCGGTGATCGGCGGGAGGGTGCTGTGGACCGGTGACCGCCTTGAGCGCGCCGGCTATCTCTTCGCCTTCGGCTATCTCGTTTGCCTGACCATTTTCGGCATCGTTCCGGAAATCTCGCCGTCCGTCGTCCTCGATCCCTTGCCCAGGAACACGATCGCTCACTACATGCCGTTGCTGCTCGGCGGGCTTCTCGCCTTTCCTGCCCACCCGTTGCGCCGCCGGGCTGGTGACGCGTTCGACCTTTTCTACGGGATGCTGGTGTTTCTGGCACTCGCGGTCTTCGTGCTTGGCGCGCTGGCCGTCACTTTCGTTTCCGGCATCAGCTACGTCGAAGCGCTGGTGCAGACCTCGCTGGCGATTGCCGCCGCCTTGCTCGTGTTGGCCTGGGCGTGGAATCCGCGCGGCGGCTTTTCCGGAATTGGCTCGGCCCTCTCGCGCTACCTGCTCTCGGTCGGCCTGCCGCTCGAGCAATGGCTGATCCAGCTCGCCGAAACCAGCGAGCGCGAAAGCCACCCGGTGCGCTTTCTCGCCGCCATCGCCGAGCAACTCGAGCGCATGCCCTGGGTGGTCGGCTGTCGCTGGCAAGCCGGGCCGGAGTCCGGCACGTTCGGCGGAACTTCGCCGCATACCCAGGAATATCGCCGGCACAACGTCCTGCTGGCCGTGTATTTCCGCTATTCCCCGTCGCCGGCAATGCGTTGGCATGTCGAATGGGTGCTGCGCCTGGCCACCGAGTTTTACCTCGTGAAGTTCCAGACCCACGAATTGCAGCGCATGAGCTATCTGCAGGCGGTTTACGAAACCGGCGCCCGCGTGACTCATGACGTCAAGAATCTGCTGCAGTCGCTGCACACCCTCTGCTATGCCGCAGCCCAGCCAGGCGACCCGGAAGCCCTGGCACAACTGCTGGCCCGCCAGTTGCCGCAGATCGCGGAACGTCTGAAGGCAACGCTCGACAAGTTGCAGCGCCCACAGACCGACGACAGCCGCAAGATTTCGACTTCGGAGTGGTGGGCGCGTCTTCGGGACCGCCACAGCGGCGACTCCATCGTGTGGAATGACCCGAGCGGAGAGGCAGAGGTGCCGAGTGCGCTGTTCGACAGCATTGCCGAGAACCTGCTGCAGAACGCATTGATTAAGCGCCAACACGAAAACGGCATCGAAATATCGGCCAAACTGACGGTCGACCGCGACAGCACGGTTCTTACCGTACGCGACACCGGGGAAGCCATTGCGCCTTCGGTTGCCGACTCGCTGCTTCGGGCGCCGGTCCAGTCGGCATCCGGACTTGGCATCGGTCTCTACCATGCGGCCAGACAGGCCGATGAAACAGGCTACCGCCTCGACCTTGCCGAAAACCGGCGCGGCGCGGTTGCCTTCACGCTGGCGTCACGGACATGACTGCCGGCACCGCCGAGCGCTGACCCGACAAGGGACCGACCAGCCGGTATACCGGCGTGTTTCCCTTGCCCTTCAGGTAGATGATCTGCGGTTCGCGGAACTCGAAGCGATCCGTCAGGCGCCGGTAGGTGGTCTCGTCCACATGCACCATCCCCGGCACGCCCTCGCTGGTGATGCGACTGGCCAGATTGACGGTATCGCCCCAGACGTCGTAGATGAACTTTTTCTTGCCAACCACCCCGGCGACCACAGGTCCGGTGCCGATGCCGATCCGGACTTCAAGATGCAGGCTGTTGACCTCGAAGTCGGTGCGCAACAGGTCCCGCATGGCCAGCGCCAGTTCACAGATCGCTTGCGAATAGTTGCCCTGCTCATTGTTGAGGCCGCCGGCAACCATGTAGGCATCGCCGATGGTCTTGATCTTCTCGATGCCGAACTTTTCCGCCAGTTCGTCGAACGAGGAGAAGATTCGGTTCAACATGGCGAAAACCTGCTGCGGCGACATCCCCTCCGCGATTCTCGTGAAATTGACGATGTCGACGAACATCACGCTGACATCGGCAAAGCCGTCGGCGATGGTCTGTTTGTCGTATTTCAGCCGTTCGGCGATGGGTCCGGGCAGGATGTTGAGCAGCAGGCGCTCGGACCGGTCCTGTTCATCCTGCAGAAGCCGGTGGGTTTCCTCGAGGCTGGCCTGGGCCTTGGCTTTTTCCTGCGTCGAGTAACGCAGCAGCAGATAGACGATGGTCGAAACTGCGGCAAAGTTCAGCGCAAAGAAGAAGACGCTGACCCTGATCGGCACCTTCGGCCCGCTGACAACGACGCTGTCGGCAAGGAAGTAGTCGAAGAATCCGGAGAGCGCCGTCAGAAAGATGTAGGCGAAGAACCATGCCGCCGACTCGCGCACCCCGAAGAACAGCACGGCGCCGATCGGGGCCAGCAAGCCCCACAGGCTGATGCCGCTGGCCGTGATGAAGTTGCCGATGCTCCACTGCACCACGAAGGGCATGAACAGGAACAGCGCCAGTTGCGAGTAGCGGAAAAAATTGAAATTGCCCGTCCTGAGAAAAATGACCAGGTTGGAAACCAGCAGCAACTGGAAGACGAACGGGGCCGTCGAGGAGAACTTCGGGCCCATCTGCCAGTAAAGCAGGAGCCACAACATCGACCCCAGCGAGACGAGGCCAGTGGCAAATATCAGCAGTGACTTCTTGAGGCGCGTCTCGGCATCATCCTCCGGATTGAATCCGGCGGTACTCAAGTTGAACAGGCTGGATTTGGACTGGCTCATTTGATCCCTGCCGTCGAAGCGACGGTCATCGCCCAGTTTGTCAGGCGATGCCGACCCCGTCAATAAGCCGGCAACATATTCGCCGCGCGATCCTCAGGCGAAAAGACGCGCCAGTTCCGCCCCAGGTGATGGCGCCCGCATGAAAACCTCGCCGACCAGGAAGGCATGAACCCCGTTGGCGCGCATCAGTGCGACATCTTCCGGAGTGAGAATGCCGCTTTCGCTGACGACGATGCGGTCGGCGGGAATGCGATCGAGCAGGCCCAGCGTCGTCTCGAGCGTGACATCGAAAGTGCGCAGATTACGGTTGTTGATGCCCATCAGCGGCGTCTTCAGTTGCAGTGCCGCTTCGAGTTCCTCGCCGTTATGGACCTCGACCAGTACGGCCATGCCGTAGCCATGCGCCTGCGCTTCGAGCACCTGCATTTCCTTCAGGCTCAGCGCGGCGGCGATGAGCAGGATGCAGTCGGCCCCCATGGCGCGCGCTTCGGCGACCTGATAGCGGTCGACGATGAAATCCTTGCGCAGGACGGGCAAGTCGCAGGCGGTACGGGCGGCAGCCAGATATTCCGGCGCACCCTGGAAATACTGACGGTCGGTCAGCACCGAAAGACAGGTGGCGCCATGTTGCTCATAGCTTTGTGCGATCTCGGCCGGGCGGAAATCGGGGCGAATCACTCCCTTCGACGGACTGGCCTTCTTGATTTCGGCAATTATCGCCGGTTGACCGCAACCGATCCTTTTCCGGATGGCGCCGACAAAATCGCGCGGCGCCGGCAGCGCGGCAGCGGCGGCCGCGACCTCGTCCAGCGGCGTCGTCGCCAGTGCGGCACTGACCTCCTCGCGCTTGGTCGCAATGATTCTGTCGAGAATGTCGCTCATGCGAGCCGCCGGGTGCAGCCGACGAATTCCTCGACCTTGGCCCGCGCCGCGCCCGAAACGATCATCTCGAAGGCCTTCTCGACACCATCCGCCAGCGTTGCGGCCTGGCCGCAGACGTAGATGCTGGCACCGGCATTGAGCGCCACGATGTCGCGCGGCGCGCCGAATCGGTTGTCGAGCGCGCCGAGCAGCATCGCTTTCGACTCCTCGACATTGGCGACTTGCAGCACCTTCGGGTCATGCACCGGCAGGTTGAACTGCTCCGGGTGGATCTCGTATTCGCTGACCCGGCCGTCCTTCAGTTCGCCGACCAGCGTCTGGCCGGATATCGAGATTTCGTCCAGGCTTTCGCGGCCGAATACGGTCAGTGCCCGCTGGCTGCCGAGGCGCTGCAGCACGCGCACCTGGATGCCGACCAGATCGGCGTGGAAAACCCCCATGACTTGTTGCGGCGCATTGGCCGGGTTGGTCAGCGGACCCAGTATGTTGAAAATTGTGCGCACGCCGAGTTCGCGGCGGACCGGCGCGGCATGCTTCATGGCAGCGTGGTGGTTGGGTGCGAACATGAAGCCGATGCCGGTCTCGGCGATGCATTCGGCAACCTGCTCCGGCGTCAGGTTGATATTGGCACCCAGGGCCTCGAGCACGTCGGCGCTCCCCGACTGGCTGGAAACCGAACGCCCACCATGCTTGGCGATCTGCGCGCCGGCGGCGGCGGCAACGAACATCGCGGCGGTGGAGATATTGAAGGTATGGGCGCTGTCGCCGCCGGTGCCGCAGGTATCGACCAGGCGGCTGGTGTCGGCCACGCGTACCTTGGTCGACAGTTCGCGCATGACGCTGGCGGCGGCGGCGATCTCGCCGATGGTTTCCTTCTTGACGCGCAGGCCGATGGTGATGGCGGCGATCATGACCGGCGTGACTTCGCCGCCCATGATCTGCCGCATCAGTGAAACCATTTCGTCGTGGAATATCTCGCGGTGTTCGATTACGCGCTGGAGGGCGGCTTGCGGGGTCATTGCTGGTGTTCGTCCAGGAAGTTCTTGAGGAGGTCGTGACCGCGCTCGGTCAGGATCGATTCGGGGTGAAACTGCACACCCTCGACAGCCAGCGTCCGGTGGCGCACCCCCATGATCTCGCCATCATCGGTCCACGCGGTAATTTCCAGACAATCCGGCAGGCTTGCGCGCTCGATGGCCAGCGAGTGGTAACGAGTGCAGGTCAGCGGGTTGGGCATCCCCGTGAAAACACCCCGGTTTTCATGGCGGACCGGGGAAACCTTGCCATGCATCAGATGCTTGGCATGGACGATCCTGCCGCCGAATGCTTCGCCGATCGCCTGATGACCGAGGCAGACGCCGAGCAGCGGAATCTTTCCGGCATACTCGCGGATCGCGGCCAGCGAGATGCCGGCCTGCGCCGGCGCGCACGGACCGGGAGAAATCACCAGATAGCCGGGCTTGAGACGGCCAATTTCGGCAACGTTGATGGCATCGTTGCGAAACACCCGCACCTCCTGCCCCAGTTCGCCGAAGTACTGGACGAGGTTGTAGGTAAAGCTGTCGTAGTTGTCGATCATTAGCAACATATATTATACATATCTCATTGAATAGTATATATTAAATCACTTTAGATGGCGGCCAATGGAGGGCTTTTACCACCAATTTACCCCCATTTTTGTTTGCCGCCTCCCTTCCAGATCAAGGAAGGACGCCTTTATGGGCTCCGGAGCGCGTATTAGCACCACCATCGGAACGAAGAACTCCAGCAACTAAAGGGAATTTGTCGCATCGTGCAATTTTACTCTGAGCGCCAGATTGATGACCATCCAAGCTGACAAGAACCCATTGCAATCAATTGCACTAGGATTTAGCGTCTGTGAAATTGGCGACAACCTGACTCGACTGCTGCTCAATCCACGCGCCCCATGTCTCTGACTTCCCATTCAGCCCCAAGCTGCATCGAACAAGCCTGCCCAGCAAATGTTTTCGGCGATGTTTTGAAAGCTGCAAGTAAGCACCTTGAGCACTACCGCCAGCCATCACATGGTCGAAGAAAACTTGCAGCACCGAGTCACCGGGATGCGCAACGATAAGCCTCGATAAAGCGGTTTTACGAACAGCAACCAATTCACCAAATGGCTTGTCAATGACCGCTATCTCCGACAATGAAATTCCGGAACGCCGCACCCTAACTTCTATACGGGTGAGATCATGACCAAGATCAACCGCCACCTCGTCGGCCAACTGTTTTCGCTTATCGTATATACAAAAGGTCCGCTTCCCACCCTTCTGGCCGAGGTAACGAGTCCCTTTCGCTAGATAGTTTAGGTTTTCCGTTGCCACCCCCGGGGCAATGCAGAGCAACTCGTCGAATGGAACCATAACATCCATTGCTATCTCGACCTTGGACAGCTTGAAATCACTAAGTATTTGATGCGGATCATTATGGAAAATTGTGCCCAGCATTTCACGGAACAATGACCACCCATCCGGAGTCAGCTTCGATGGAGTGAAGTCAATCGCAACGCCGGAATTTGCTTTTACGGGAAACAACTTAAAAGAGAAGCTGGTCGCAGCAAACCCCTCGCCAAGAGAGCGGCTGAATGTCGTGCAATATTTGGCAGGTTTTCTCTTGAGTTTCTTGTCAGCAGCAAGGCTCTCCAAGGTAGAGAGCACAGACATAAAGTTCTTCTTTTCGGCATGAGTTGCATAGGAGCGAAACAACCTAACCCTATCCAACCTTCTTCGTAGGAAAGTTATCAACTTATACCCCTACTACTACATTCTCCCAATCTTTACCCCCCCATGGCATTCACTTAGAAGGACGGAACACCATCTCAGGTCGATGCAGTTACTCTAGCCAGTTGATAGTGGGTGTCTAGGCGAAAATTGCAGTTTCGACAATTGTGCTCGCAGAACCCTGTTTTCCTCTTGCCTGACATCAATCTCACTGCAACACCGAGCAGTAGGGGCATTCGTTTCTGTGGATAGGTATTCTTCCCAAGTCGCACCGGCAAGATTAGTTTTGGCTAGTCCCTTTTTCGCCTGCAAGTGTTCGATTTCCGCATGTACTAGCTTCTGATAGCCACGACTAACATCTTCATTCTGAGCGATTTTAGCCTGAAGGTCATCGTTCTCACCTTCTTTCTCTGATTGGCTCAGATTGTCTATGTATGGGAAGTATTGACCAGTGGTGCGCAACTTTGGTTATTCAGGGTGGAAAATGGCTGGCAATCTACCAACACTCAAAATCCGGCACGATGACGGTGCCAGGAAGATCGCGCACACTTGGTCAATTCTGATCGCGCAGCCAACATCCATGGGAAACGAAATTAGCTTACGGCTCATTAGGTGAGGTCTTGCCAAACAATTCGCGAAGCTGTGGGACCAATACCCATTCAAACTCGCGCCCCTTGGGCTCCCAGCCTTCCGCAATGATGGACATCCAGATTCGCGAGCCATCTTTACGTTTGTCGGGCTGCCATTGTGTCAGCACCGAGCATAGTCGATGGGCCAGAGAGCCATAGGCAGAATTAGCTGTACTGGGATGGCTCGAATTCAGTGCGTGCTCGGCAAGGTAACGCATGCTGGCGGAACAGTTTGGACTATTTGCATGGCAACGAAGAAGAGCAAATTCCCTCTCGCTTGGCTTGATCTGTGCTATCGCTTCCCGATATGCTTCAACATCAGGACGGGGGCGTAAAGGTCGTGGCCGCGCCCACGCTGCGACAAGCGACTCAGGATCGAGCGTCAGTTTTTCCCACCACGGATCACCGACTAGCTTGCGCTCTCTTATCAAGGGCAAGGCTACATCTTTCCCGGCAGCCAGTTCCGATTGCCACACCTTGCGCTGTCCCACTGAGTACAGCTTTGAGAATTCTACCCCGTAGCCACCGACTCGCACGTGGATCAGAAAGAGTGTCCAACGCTCTTTTGGCTGCTTGAATCGCTTGTGCAGCCGCGAGTGACAGGATTTGCACAGCCAATAGCATTGGGGTTGTTTAAACGTATAGGGCTCTGAATAGTCCTCGGAATGCAGTTCAGTTGTGTGTTCCGGGTCGCCACATAGATCGCATGGCCCTTGTCCGGAGCGATAGCCGTGGGGCATCGCCAGTGTAAGTGCAGGGGTAGATTTGTCTCGTTGCTTCCACGAGTAGCCGTTGTAGTACCTGTCAGCCATGATTGGATCCCCTACTCAGCGTCGGCATCGAAGGTTTCGAGAAACTTGATGTAGGCAGCACGTTCCTTGAGATTCGGAATTTCTTCCGGCTTCACGCCGATAGCCGCCAGATCCTCGAAAGTCTGCTTCTGTGAGACTTCTTTGGGTTCGTACTCGTAATACTGTGCAAGGTTGTCGAGCTTAGATGACATGGCAAATCCCTCCGTGAGCCACTTGGTATGAGTACGGAATCGTAACCCGGCACAGCAAAATTCCAAATATATTATGAAGACGTGAGGTCACACGGAAACTACCTTGCCCCCTAGCTTTGGGGGGGCGGTTTGGAACCGGAAGTTGCGTTTGGTCAGGTGTTGAGAGGGCTACGAAAGCGGCAAGGCTTGTCGCAGGAGAAACTCGCCCAAGAAGCAGGAACTGAACGAAACTACATTTCGCTTCTCGAATTAGGGCGCAACAGTGCCAGTTTGAAGATGATCTTCAAGTTGGCCGTCGCATTGGATGTAACTGTCGCAGATTTTATGGGGAGGGTCGAAATCGAGCTTGCCCGTTACGACAGACCTAAAGAGCGTGACTAGCGGAGGCCAGTGCAATTAACTGCAATCAAACAGCAGATGGTCTGCCCTCAGAGCAACTTCGCAAGGTTTCATAAAGTTGGGCCGGCCCCAGCAGAATATCGCGCAAGCCGTTCCTCACCCGTTCAGAGTCCAGTGCTTGCTTGCTCATGGTGCTGTGGGCGGCGAAGGCATCCATGATGGCGTTCATGATCTCGGCCTTGAGGTCGGGGGAACTGGCAAACTGCTCCTTGGTATTGTTCGCCGCCTGCTGAACCAGAATCTCGGATTCCAGCAGCTTCCCCTTCAGTACGTTATTGACATAGACCAGCTTGTCATCGTCGGTTAGCTCGCCCTCAAACAACTCATTCACCTTGGCGATGATTTCGTACAGCAAGGCGCGTTGCGGTTCCTGCACCTGGCCGCCGCCGGTGTCGGTCATGGGCTGTAACTGCGGATAGTCGCCACCGCCAAGTGCCAGGGGCTGCTTGCTGCCCTGTTTCAGCTTGTGGTGGGTCAGTACCGCCTTGGAGAAATCGAGGGCTTCCCGCTCCCGGCCAAATTCGACCAAGGGCAGCAGCAGGCGATAGAAAGTGTACCTCTTCTCGATGTCCGTGTTGCCGTAGTCGAATATCTGTGACAAGAACGAGTAGAGGCGGATGAAGCCGCCCATGTCGCGCTTGAACAGGATCAATACATTCAGTTCATCCGTTGCCGCCTGCTCTGCCGCCGCATCCTTGCTTTCCTGCGCCAGCTTGAGCTTGGCCTGTGCCGCCTTGTACTGCTTCAACAGACGGTCAGCCACCGGGGCCAGCGCCGCCGATAGTTCCGCTTGCGTAGCGTTGGGCTTCAAGGTGACAGCGACGACACGCTCAACCTCGAAATTGTCATAGAAGCCGGACAAGTCGAGCTTGCTTCGCAGGCTATAGACCAGGTGCGGGTCGGTCACGTCTTCCAGCGAAGCGGTCTCGTAGTAGGTCTGGAAGGCTTCCAGGACTTCCTTCGGCTCATTTACGAAGTCCAGCACGTAGGTGGTGTCCTTGCCCGGATAGGCCCGATTCAGGCGGGAGAGTGTTTGCACCGCTTGAATGCCCGCCAGCCGCTTATCGACGTACATGCCGCATAGCAATGGCTGGTCAAATCCGGTCTGGAACTTGTTGGCGACCAGCAGGATTTGATACTCATCGGTGCCGAACGCCTCCCTCATGTCCCGCCCCTTGAGGTTGGGATTCAGCACGGTGCTGTTTTCGGTGAAAGGGTCGGGGCCGGATGCCGAGTCATTCACTTCGCCGGAGAAAGCGACCAGCGTTACCAGCTTGTAGCCCTGGGACTTGATGTACTTGTCTGTCGCCAGTTGCCAGCGCACGGCCTCAAGGCGGCTGGAGACCACCACCATGGCCTTGGCCTTGCCATCCAGCAACGGAGCGATGTTTTCCCGGTAGTGCTCGACGACCACCTGCACCTTCTGGGCGAAGTTGTAGGGGTGCAGGTAGACCCAGCGCATGATGCCCTTCATGGCCTCGCTACGCACAACTTCCTTCTCGTCCCATTCCTGCCCGTTGTTCGCCAGCTTGAAGGCCAGTTTGTAGGGGGTGTAGTTCTTCAGGACATCAAGAATGAATTCTTCCTCGATGGCCTGCCGCATCGAATAGACGTGGAAGGGCGCGGGGAGATTGTCCTTGCCAGCGGGTAGCGCGGGGTTCGGCACCCGCCCAAACAGTTCCAGGGTCTTCGCCTTGGGCGTGGCGGTGAAGGCGATATAGGTAATCCCCGCCGCGTTGGCCTTGGCCGACATCTGGGCCGCCAGCAAGTCCTCGGCGCTGACTTCGCCGCCCTCGGCCAATTCCTTCAGTTCCTCGGCAGACAGTACAAATTTGAGATTGGCCGCCGCTGATCCTGACTGAGAGCTATGCGCCTCGTCGGCAATCACCGCGAACCGCTTGCCCTGGGTGGCTGCCAGTTCCTGTACTGCGCTCAAGGCAAAGGGAAAGGTCTGGATGGTGCAGACGACAATCTTTTTGCCACCAGCCAATGCCTCGGCCAGTTCCCCGCTCTTGCTGCTGCTCTCGCCTTTGATGGTGGCGACGACACCCTTGGTGCGCTGGAAATCAAAGATCGCTTCCTGAAGTTGATCGTCCAGCACGGTGCGGTCACTGACCACCAGAACGGAATCAAACAGCTTTTTCTGGTTGGCATCGTGCAATTCAGCGAGAAAGTGTGCCGTCCATGCAATCGAGTTGGTCTTGCCGGAGCCAGCGGAATGCTGGATCAGGTATTTCCCTCCTGGCCCATCATCGAGCACGGCAGCAACTAGCCTACGAGTCGCATCCAACTGGTGATAGCGGGGGAAGATGATGCCGATGATCTGCTTCTTGTTGTCGCGCTTGGTGACGAGGTAGCGGCCTATGATCTCCAGCCAGCTATCCCGCGCCCAGACGTTTTCCCACAGGTAGGCCGTGGCATGGCCGTTCGGGTTGGATGGGTTGCCTGCCGCGCCGTGATTGCCGAGGTTGAAGGGCAGGAAGGTGGTTGCCGGCCCCTGCAACTTGGTCGTCATCCTGACGTCGCTATTGCTGACGGCGAAATGGACCAAGGCCCCACGCGGAAACTCCAGTAGCGGCTCGGCGGCACTCTGTCCCTTGGGGCGTGGGTGGCGATCAAAGCGGTACTGATCTACTGCGTCCTCCACCGACTGGGTGAAGTCGGTCTTCAGTTCGGTGGTTGCCACTGGCAGGCCATTGAGGAACAGCACGAGGTCAATGGAGTTCTCGTTGTGCAGCGAGTAATGCACCTGCCGGACCACACGCAGGCGATTGGCGGCGTACTTGGCCTGTAGCTCGGGGTTCATGGCCAGGGCGGGTTTGAACTGCGCCAGTTGCAGCGGCTGTTTGAGGCCCAGCAGTTCGATGCCCTGCCGGATCACATCCAGGGTGCCGCGCTCGTCCAGTTGCTTCCGCAGGCGATCCAGCAAGACAGCCTCGGCGGCGGCTCCGTGGTTCTGGCTCAGGGCCTCCCATGCCTTGGGCTGGGTGGCCTGCACCCAGGCGATGACATCAGCCGAGAAAAGTGCGCGTGCCCTGTCATAGCTCGCATTGTCATCCTCGGCGTACAGCCAATCATGCGAACCCAGATGGGCGCAGAGGTCGTTCTCAAATTCGACTTCGTTATGCAGGCTCATACAGCCTTCCTCACGTCAATCTTGCCGGTGACAGCGGCTGAGATTAAGGCAGAGCGTCGCTCTTTAAGCAGCATGATGGCAGCATCTGCCTCGTCAGAAAGTGATTTGAGACGATCTAGCTCGTGCCTGATAGATTCGGCGATTCCGATCTGTTCAGCTAAGCTTGGTAGTGCAATTGGCATTTCTAAAATTGTTGATTGACCGATATTCACCATCGAGCTACTAGCTCCGGTTGCGGCTAGCTCAATTTGCCCTCTCGCGGCACTGGATGCAAGGTAATAGGCAAGAAAGAGAGAGGAGGCGTTAGACTTGTCTAAGCGCACCCGATAAAGCTTGTCGCATAGCAATAGCCTTGGATAATCATTTTCCACTACCGCTGCACTGCCAACCAGTTCCCGCGTATTCGCACGAGAAATCAGTAGGTCATCCATCTTGATTCCAATTCCATCGGGGATTTCAAATGTAGATGGCAATTTCTTGTTTTCTGCTGGATTGAATCGGCCTCCATTTACGCAACCGACTTTTAGCACTCCCCATTCATCATTGGTTTCAATTGGGAAGCTCTCACACTGAGGACTCCATCCCTGCCCAAGTGACCGGACGTAATGCTTAACGCGCCCCATCGACCAATGAGCTGGCACCATCCCCAGCCATTCAACCCCCGAATCCTTCATCGGCGCATCCGGGTTCAACCCCTTGGTCACGGCATGCGAGATGACCGCTTGGCGCTTCTCCTTGAGCAGTGCAATTAACTGCACTTGCTCGGCAATCAGGGAGTCGATCTTGGCAGTTTCGCGGTCAAGGAAGGTGGCAATAGATGCTTGTTCATGGAGTTCAGGCACTGGTATGTGCAAACACATCAATTCACTGGCATTGATAGCCGGGTAGCTAACTCCAACTGATCTAGAGATTACCTCTGAGATGACAAATTCAGCCTGAAAAAGGTATCCCAAGTAGCCAGATACAATCCGATGAGGGCGGATGACTGCAAAGCCAGTAGATACCGCTAAATTGTCTGGGGGACTCACTATCGGTGCAATGGCACGAAGGTAAGTTCGGACAGTAGAAACAATAATGTCACCGTCTATTACGCGGCGACGAGCACGAGACGGTGCGTTGCCAAACGACATAGATTCGGTTTGCGTGATTCCTTTCCCCGCCTCGATGCTGGATATTTCCACGTACTCAATTTCATAGCTCTCGTGCGTGGATTCATCCAGGACATCATCATTACAGGTGGCGACAGCTTTAACAGGACTGATCGACCAATGAGCAGGTACATCCCCAAGCCATCGCACCCCACTGCCCTTGTACTCTGAGTAACGCGGAAAACTCATGCTACGCCATCCTTCCAGATAGCCTGCTGTCGCCATTCCTTGGGAAATCCCATTGCAGAGACCGGCGCTGCATGGTCGGTAATCAGGCTGATGAGACGCTGCCGCCAGTGGTGCCTGGGGGCAATGATGTCCATGAAGTGCAGGACGATCACCAGCGTGTTGTAGAGCTTGCGCGAGCCACTGATGAACTCCCCCACCAGATGTGCTGGCTTGCTTTTGGGCAGTTCCGGCGTGATGGTGAAGTCACGATTCCACAGGCGGCTGTGATGGGCACAGGTGTTACGGATGTAAGTCAAGTGGTGCAGCCACGACTCCATTACCCGCTGGTCGATACCATAGACGTTGGCAATTTCCCTGCGGGTGGGCATAGGCTTGAGGTTGCCATACCAGCGGGACAGCACGCCCAACGACATGACCTCGCACACCGCCCAAACCGGAGGGAGGGCTTCGCTGTAGGTTTGCATCAGGTGCTGGATAAATGTTTCATCTGACCGCTCGACTTCCTTGGTCAATTTCTCAAGGTTCGACTGCCAGTGCCACGCCTTATGGGCCAACGCACGATTCAGATGGGAATGGGGGCCGTACTGATGAGCCATCTGGTAGGCCCACTGGCTTCGCACTGATACCTCGATGCGTTCGATGGCATCCAAAACCAGTAGCCGTAGCTCCCGGTCAAAAATGTACAGGTTCAGCACGTCAGCAAAGTGGGTGCCGGGCCGAAAGGTGTGGCTACCGTGATCGGCCTCGAAGGGAAGCCAGTAGGCACCGAGGCGGTAGTAGTTGAGGTGCTGGAGGTAGAACTCGACCTGAGCCGGGTCTTCAATCACCATGCCCCGCTTTTGCAGCAGGGCCACCTGTTCGGCGTAGGTGGTAGCGGTTTTAGTGAACGGATGCTTCACAAAACGCCCCCCAGAAATGAGGAACCCGCCGGTTTGAGGATACGCTTGCGCGCATAGCCTTGGCGGGTTTTGTTAAGACCATTATCGGTCTTCCGATAAAAAAATCAACCCATATCTGGGCTTTTCTGAGAGCGGGATGTCTCTGGAATAACCCTGAAATGCCCCGGCTAATCATGCCGAAAGCCCTTCCAGCATGGCCTTGATACGATCCGTGACCAGTCGCAGTTCAGCATCAATGACCTCCAGGGGGCGGGGGGGCTGGAAGACGTAGAAATGCCGGTTGAACGGGATTTCATAGCCGACCTTGCTCTTCTCGTGGTCGATCCACGCATCGGGGACATGGGGCAGTACCTCCCTCTTGAAGTAGGCTTCAATGTCTTCAGTCAGGGGGACGTTCTCGGTATCGCGCAGGCTGCTGTCCGATTGTGGCTTGCCCTTCTGCTTGCCCTTGGTTCCCAGCACGATCTGGCCTGCCTCGTCGCGCAGGGGGCGCTCTATGGTCAGAGTGGTATAGCCGAAGTCCTCATTCCTGAAAATCCGGCTGATGGGTTTGCCATCCTGCTCGGCTTCCATGAACTGGCCGAACAGCCGGGTGATCTCGGCAATGTGCTCGTCCGATAGCTCCTTGCGCTTGGAGCCGAGGCTCTTCCGCATCTTCTGCCAGAAGCTGCTGGCGTCGATCAGTTGCACCTTACCCTTACGTGCGGCTGGTTTGCGGTTGCTGAGTACCCAGACATAGGTGGAAATGCCAGTGTTATAGAACATATCCGTGGGCAGGCCGATGATGGCCTCCACCAGATCGTTCTCCAGCACATAGCGGCGAATCTCGCTCTCACCCGATCCCGCGCCCCCCGTGAAGAGCGGGGAACCATTCAGGACGATGGCAAAGCGACTGCCGCCTTCCGTTGCCGGACGCATCTTGGAAACAAGGTGCAGCAGGAAGAGCAGCGACCCATCACTGACACGCGGCAGCCCGGGGCCGAAGCGCCCATTGAAGCCCATCTGCTCGAATTCCTTGCGGATGACGGCTTCGATCTTCTTCCACTCGACGCCGAAGGGCGGATTTGAAAGCATGTAGTCGAAGAGCTTGCCGAGCAGGCCGTCGGCGGAGAGCGTGTTGCCGAAGATGATGTTGGCGATGTCCTGCCCCTTGATCAGCATGTCGGCCTTGCAGATGGCGTATGACTCGGGGTTCAGTTCCTGCCCGTACATGACCAGCCGCGCAAGGGGATTCAGGCCGGCCAGGTGCTCCCCGGCCACGCTCAACATGCCGCCTGTGCCGGCGGTGGGGTCGTAGATGGAGCGCACGACACCGGGCTTGGTCAGCGCCTGATCGTCTTCGATGAAGAGCAGATTGACCATCAGCCGGATGACTTCGCGTGGCGTGAAGTGCTCTCCGGCGGTTTCGTTCGACAGTTCGGCGAACTTGCGGATCAGTTCCTCGAAGACCGCGCCCATCTGGGCATTGCTGACGGCATCTGGGTGAAGGTCGATGTTGGCGAACTTCTCGGTGACGAGGTAGAGCAGGCCCGACTTGGCCAGCTTGTCGATCTGGGTGTGAAACTCGAAGCGCTCGAAGATGTCGCGCACTGCCGGCGAGAAAGCCTGCATGTAGGCGCGCAGGTTTTCGCCAATGTGGTCCTGGTCGCCCATGAGTTTCTTCAGGTCGAGCGGCGACGTGTTGTAGAAGAGTTGGCCGGACTTGCGCAACAGGAAGGGCTCGGGATTCAGCCCACCCTTCTCACGGATTTCCTTTTCGGCCAGCACGGCATTCTTGGTGGCTTCCAGCACGCAGTCAAGGCGGCGCAGGACGGTGAAGGGCAAGATGACCTTGCCGTACTCGGACTGCTTGTAGTCACCGCGCAGTAGGTCGGCCACCGACCAGATGAAGGAAGATAGAGCTTGATGGTTCATTGATTGTTCTTCTTGGATGAAACAGTGCAATTAACTGCAAGAATGACATTTTCACGCTGTTAGAGGCTGGCGGCAAACACAATCACCCAAGTTATGGAATTCACCGCCGGAACAGATATCCTCTAAAAAAACGACCACCTCCGCCTACCTGCAATTGCCATTTCCAATATGGATAGAGCATTCCTGCCAGACGAAAAACGCACAATATATTGTGAAATTTTGGTTTTGTGGTTCTGCCATCGGACATCACCGCTGGCGAATGAGCATAGTAGAAGCCTCCACAACTCCAGGGCTGATTCGGGAAAATTACACTGTCAGTACCCACATCACAGGATCAGAGCAGGCCCCGCTCGGCAAAACTCAGCGTTGAAGGCCCTGCCACAATGAAATGGTCGAGCACCTTCACATCAACCAGCGAAAGCGCCTGCTTCAAGTTGGCTGTCAGAACTTCATCGGCCCGGCTGGGTTCAGCCAGTCCGGAGGGGTGGTTATGAGCAAAAATCACCGCCGCCGCATTCTGGTGCAACGCCTCCTTGACGATCTCACGAGGGTAGACGGAAGTCTGGGTCAAAGTCCCGCGAAATAATTCCTTGGCGTCGATCAGCCGGTTTTGAGCATCGAGGAACAGGACAACAAAGCTCTCGTGCTCCTGCCCAGCAAAAAACAAGCGCAGGTAATCGCGGACACTGCCAGGTGCGTTCAGAACACAATCCCGACGTAACTCCTCGTCCAGCCAACGCCGCACCAACTCTTTCGCCACCACACAGGCCTCGTGTGGGGCATCTCCAAGGCTTGGCAAGGAAAACAAGGGCTTCAGCGACCCTTGGTACAGGCGGCGGGACTCCCTGACTCCGATCAGTTTGGCCAACAGCTCAATGTCGGACAGGCGATCAAGATAGGCCAGCCCAGAATTCACAGCACCGCCCCGGCAGCGTTGTCGACAAACAGGTTGGCGTCTCGGATGTAGCGGGCCAGCATGGCATCGGAGGCATGGCCAGTTTGCTGGCGAATCTTCCAACTGGGCACCCCAAGTTGGACGGCACTGGTGACAAGACCAGACCGCAAGCTGTGCCCCGCGAATTTGGCCGGATCAAGCCCAACTGCCTTGGCCCGCTCCTTCACCACAAGGGCCACAGCCTGAGCACTGAGCGCAACATCGGCCACCACGCCATGCCGGCTCACTGGCCGAAAGATCGGCCCTTCGGTAATGCCGGAAATTTCCAGCCACTGTTGAAGTGCCAGCACCGGGCAGACTGCGCCACGGGCAAACGGGATAGCCACCTTTCGGCCTTGCCCTTGCTGATCGGTTTTCGAGAAACGAAGAAGAAACACCAGACCAAGTTTGGCCTGCTCAATGTCAGCCAAGGTCAGCGACACCAACTCGCTGCGCCGAAAGGCACCCGCGAACCCGACGAGCAGAAGCGCCTTGTCCCGAACCCCCTTGACCCCGGCAAGGCCAGAGACCATGCGAAGCACATCTTCCTTGAGAGCGGGAGCAACTTGCCGCTGTGCCGAACCATGAGTATTCCGGATGCCCCGCATCGTTGCCCGAACCAACTCGGATTCAACGGGAGAAGGATAGCCCTGGGTGACGTGGGCCTTGCCGATACTGACCAGACGCCGCACCAGCGTTGCCACGCCATTTTTGCCAGCGTGGGCGGCCAGATAGGCGGCGACCCGTTCCGGAGCGGCAGGGATGACGCCACCCCACGCCAGAAAATGGGCCAGATCGCCACGGTAGGCTCGGCGGGAATTGTCGGACAGTGAGGCTTGAAGATAGCCCGTCACTTCCGGCGGCATTGCCTTATCGAAGGATACCGCGCCACTCAGATTCAGTAGCGCACCCCCGCCATAGACGGGCTGTTCGGGAGCGGGAAGCATAGTCACGTTGTCCATGCTCTATACTACCGGATTCTACTAATTTGTCAATATATTCAATGACTTGCAATTAATTGCACGAACACCCTAGAGCGATAGAACGTACTCAATGGGTTTCGAGACGTTCAGCTTTTGGACCAAGTGCGGGGGCGGCATGAAACCTTGGGCAGCAGCAATCCCACCGGCAATTGCGCCCACCGTATCCGAGTCACCGGCAATAGTGACGGCTGACCGGATCACATCAAGAAATGATTGGTTGTGCGCCACACCACCGATGGCAAGGGCCAGCGCCTCTTCGGCCACCCAGCCGCCTAACTCGTAGCGCATTTGACGATAGCGATCAGGATTCAGGGCCGACTGGCACATCGCGGCAATTTCAGGATGTATCTCGACTGCCCCGAGAGCTAACGCCACGGCATCGGCAATCGGCAGACCGGCAATCAGGCTCCAATGGATAGCGACGAGCAACGCCGATGAGTCAGCGGCGTAAGGATGCTTGTGCGTTGTTGAGGCATCTTCCCGCGCCAGTCCAATTGCTCGCCCCAACGCTCCTCCCTTAGCCGAGACCTCGTAGGCAATATGAGCGCAGCGCATGACCGTGCCATTGCCCTTCGAGTCGTTGGCAACGGGTTTGCCGAGCAGCAATGACCTGCAGGCCGACATGCACGTCATGCCGGGGGCCTGTATGTCGTACATCTCGGGAAAGGCAAGTAGACCCTCACCTGCCTCGACTGGCCCTTGGGTCGAGAACCAGCGGAGATATGCGTCGGCAAATGACCTGCCCTGCCGCATGCCTTCCAGGGAGAACAGCATCATCTGAGTGTCATCGGACACGATTAACGGCAACCCGAGTTGCTTCCGAAAGTCATCGTCGCTGGGCCCACGCAGGAACTCTAGGCGGTTGCCCAGAGCGTCCCCTAGGGCTACCCCTGCGACCACCGCCGAGAGAGCCTCTGAGAGCTTTTCTATCATCAAATTGGCCTGTTCATGGTTGTGATAATGAAGGGTTATCGGGAGTCAGCGCAGATCAGGCCAGAGACTGTCGAATCGTGGTTGTCGTCCAATAAGGGCGCCCATCATTCCCGTCCTGTCGCGGATACTTCGTTCCCAAGCCCCTGTAAAAACTTGCATGCGACACGGAAAACAGAGTGAGGCAATGGCCCACCCGCAGACGTCCGGGTTGATTGAGATCAATCGTGACTGGCAAAGGTTTGCAATGCCCGTTTCGCCGAACCTTTGATTGAGCAACACCCGAAGAATGCTTGTCCGACTTCCTGATATACGTAACTGCCATGATGTGCTACCTCGCAAAACCATAATCCAAGACAACGCGAACTGTCGCGCTCCACTGGCCTAATCGGAAATGGCGGTTAGCCACCGATGGAGGACCATGCTGCTCCTTGCAAGCAACGTGTCGACTTCCAGCCTTCGGAAAGAAGCCTGCGCCCTCCATGGCGATGAACGCAATCTGCGTTCACAGGTACTACGGCGTTATCTTAAATCAACCCTTCGTAGGATGCAATTCAAGCCCCCCCACAAAGGTCAGTTACCCAGCCTGATTGGGAGCACTGAGGAGCCCATCTATGTAATCTGACCACTTCTGCATCATGGCCCTTCGGTCAGCAAGGTACTTGGCCTTGTTATACGCCGCTTTGACGCTGTTTCCGTCCTTGTGCGCCAACTGAACTTCAATCACCTCCGGCCTCTCACCTTCTTCATGCAGAAGCGTTGAAGCAGTCCCTCGGAAGCCATGTGCCGAGAACCCAATCGAATCCTTCCCGTTGAATCCCATGCGCTCCAAGGCTCGATTGATTGTGGTTGCCGACATGCAACGTTGGGGGTCTCGCAGATTTGGGAATAGCCATGCCGGTGTTTCCATTGCCGTTCCGTTGATTTCTTTGAGTTTTCGCAGCAGCGCGATGCATTGTTTGGACAACGGAACCACATGGTCGCCGGCATCTTTGATTTTCATCCGAGATGCCGGGATGGTCCATTCGCTCTGCTTCCAATCAACTTCGGTCCAGATCGCACCTCGCAACTCAGCGGTACGGACAAAAGTGCGCATCAACAGTTCCATGGCAATTGCAGTCTGCCGATGTCCCGTGAAAGCTCTGATTGCCAATAGCAGCTTGGCCAACTCGTCGCGATTCAGTGCCCGATTGTTCTTTACCTTTGGCCGAACAATCACGTCACTCGTCTTCAGGTCTGCCACGGGATTTCTATCAGCATGCCCCATCGCTATCGCGTAACGGAAAACGGCACTACACCATTGCCGAACCATGATCGCCACGCTTGGAGCACCGCCGCTCTTTCGTTCCGAACCACTGGCTTTTCCTCGAAAGGCGATACCGCGCAAAAGCTTGGCCACTTCAGGAGCAGTGATCTGCTTAATGGGACGTTGCCCGAACTCAGTATTCGGGCCAGCGTATCGTTGGAGAAATGTCTCGACCTGCTTCAGGTAGTAGGGCGACCAATTCTTCTTGGCCGATTGAATCCAATCATCAGCATTTGAGCAGAACGTTGCGAACTTTTCCGCTTTCGCCTTCTGTAGGAGTTCCTTGTCGTATTCGACTGGATGAATACCCTGATCAACAAGCTTTGACAGTGCAATCCGCTTCTCCCGAGCTTCTGCGAGACCAACTTCTGGAAAGGTGCCAATCGTGTAGGTGGAGTCTTTCCCGTCTAGCCGGAAATTCCATTTCCAGTACTTCCTGCCGGCTACCGTAACAAGCAAATAAAGCCTGTGCGTATCAGTCAGTTTGTACGGCTTGCCCTCGGGCTTAGCCGCCTTGATTTGTCCCTGAGTGAGAGGCGTGCTTGCCATATCAGTGTGCTTGGCGGCGATCAGTTACCACCAATTTACCACCTTTTGCTCGGATAGCCTGAGATAATTCAAGAATCCAGAAGAGGGGGTACCTATATAAATCAGCAAGTTGGGAGATGATGAGAAACACAAGGATAGCAATACCGCCTTTCGATCATCAAAAGCATATCAGGGATATCTCCTTGATTATATTAGCCCCTGATGCCAATTGCTGGAAATATTATCCGGTAACTTATCCGGTTTTTCTATCGCTACCCTATGATTGGGTCGGCGAGGGGGAACAAAGTCGGCTATAGTCGGCACATTATCCCCTGTTGTGGTATGGCCCGGCAAGAAACCCGGATAGCTGTTTCAGAAGTAGTTCAGCTGAGTATCGGCACTATGCTTGGGTTGGAGGTCTCGATGACCGGGCAGCGCTAGCGCACCATTGCCTTGTTTCTCCATCTCCAATATCTCACCCAAGTTTCTGTGGCATCTCGAATGGCTGGCTATGGCCGATTCAGGGACGACCATGCTATGAGATAAAGGTAGCTGCCACAAACAATATGCTGTATATTTATACAGCTATGAAAGCAACCATCATCCGCCTCCCTGTCGCCGACGTTCGTCTTGCCCAGGACCAACTGGCCCACGCACCGAGGATCACCGGTGAACTGCTGATTGAGGACTGGATAAACAACAACACCTTCCATCGCCCGATTCGCGTCACCCGTTTGTATTCAGAAGGCCTATTCAACTTTCATCCGCAGTTGCTTCCCCCCTTGTTTGACACCAAGGCGCTACAGATCACGGAGACACAGCGCCTCATCGGCGGCATCGAGAATCTTGTCGCAGGCCAGCAGGTACGCAAAGTCGCCCAGACCTGGATGGTCAGCGTGTCGTGACCGGCAATTCGATCCCTATTGCTGGCCGCCGCATCGCCCATCTCGACATGGATGCCTTCTTCGCCTCGGTGGAACTGCTGCATTACCCGGAATTGCGCGGACTACCGGTCGTCGTCGGTGGGCGCAACGTTCATCAACCGGTTTGCCAGTCCGATGGCACACTGCGCTTCGCCCGGCTCCGCGATTACGTGGGACGGGGCGTCGTGACCACGTCGACCTATGAAGCCCGGGCACTCGGTGTCTTCTCGGCGATGGGCCTGATGAAATCCGCCCAGCTGGCGCCGAAGGCCATCCTGCTGCCGGCCAACTTCGATGCCTATCGCGATTATTCCCGAAGGTTCAAGTCGGCCGTTGCCAGTATTGCTCCCTGTATCGAAGATCACGGGATTGATGAAATCTACATCGATCTCACCGACATCCCGGAAGACAGCCTGCCGCTCGCACGACGCATCAAGCGCGCCGTCCATGAGGCGACCGGTCTCACCTGTTCAATTGGCATTACACCCAACAAGCTCCTCGCCAAGATCTGTTCCGATCTCGACAAACCGGACGGGATCACGGTTCTCGGCATGGACGAGGTGCCCACCCGGATCTGGCCACTGGCCGCCCGGAAGATCAACGGGATTGGCCCCAAGGCCAACGAACGTCTGGCCAGGATGGGAATCTCCACGATCGGCGAACTGGCAGCGACCCCGGTCGATCATCTGATCCGCCATTTCGGACGCACCATGGGAACCTGGCTGCGTCAGGCGGCGCACGGCGAAGACGATCGACTGATCAAGACCAGCCGGGAGCCAAAGTCGATCAGTCGCGAAAGCACCTTTCAGCGTGACTTGCATCCCAGGCAGGACCGGGCTGAACTATCGGAGGCAGTCACCGGCATCTGCCTGCGGGTTGCCGATGACTTGGCCCGTAAAGGCTATGTCGCACGTACCATCGGCGTCAAGCTGCGCTACGCCGATTTCCAGGCAGTCACCCGGGACATCACGCTGCCGACACCAACCGCCGATGGCCGGGAAATCCGCAAGGCGGCCGGCGAATGTCTCAAACGGGTTCCGTTGCACCAACGGATTCGTCTGCTCGGGGTGCGCGCCAGCACCTTACTGCCGGCCGCACCCGTCGCCGCCCAACCTGTCGCCATCCAGGCCGAGTTGCCCCTATGATCCAGGGGTAGGATGACGCCATGAACCGACTGCTTGCCGCCATTGCTTTTGCCACCAACAAACACCGAGACCAGCGCCGCAAGGATGCGGCTGCCTCACCCCACATCAACCACCCGATTGCTTTGGCCAACGTGCCGGCCAACGAAGCGGAGATCGACGACGAGCGGATCCTAATCGCTGCTGTCCTGCACGACACGCTGGAAGACACGGAAACCACGGAACAGGAACTGGTCCGGCATTTCGGCAAGGAGATCGCCGATATCGTGCTCGAAGTCAGCGACGACAAGGCGCTGCCGAAGGCAATCCGCAAGCAGCAGCAGATCGATCATGCCCCGCACATCAGCCGGCGGGCCAAACTGGTCAAGCTGGCCGACAAGATCTGCAATCTGCGCGACATCACAAATTCTCCACTCCACGACCAGTCCCTACAGCGCTGTCAGGAATACTTCGACTAGGCCAAGGCAGTGATCGACCGGCTGCGTGGCGCGCAAATCCAAGCAACAACTCTAACCAAAATTAGAACTTGCTGCCCATCACGGCCAGCGCTTACGCGTCAACGTGAAACGAAGCTCTTCACCTGCCCTTCGTACGTCCAGAGTAACCGTTGTGCCTGGGTTGCCGCGAATCTTGGCGGCTAGCCTCTCCAGGTTTTGTGGAGTTAAAGCGATGCCGTCGATTCGCGTAATTTCGTCACCGGCCATTAATCCCGAACCCTGGGCCGGATAGCCATCGGTGAATTCAGCAATTACTAGCTTGTCGCCTCCCGTTTGGTACCGTATCCCAATCAATCCCCGCAATGGCTCGATTTCACTAGCGTGCCGGCGGTATTGAGAGGTTTTCTCAACCCATCGCGTGTCTGAGTCATTTAGCAATTGGAGCCAGTCAGCCTTATCGAGCTCACCGCGGACGTCCATCAAGCCCAGCATACGAATCCGTTTTTCCAGGCTGATTTCAGCATTGCCCAAGCAAAGGGAGTACGAGACAGGGAAACCTTTTGCGACATACCATTCGACGATCTCAGGTTTGCAAAGAAAGGCAAGCGATAGCGCAAATTCCGTAGCGGAGAGCGACTTATCGTCCGCGGAGAAAGCAAGAAATACGCGCTTCGCCCACCCATATTGCTCTTGTTTCCATAGTTCGGGAACAATGGCCATTCGGCTCGGGGAAGGTGGTGTAGATTGTGCATCGAAGGCGGTTCGTTGTGATGCGGACTTCAAGACCTTGAACGCAAGATCGGGACGTTTCGCATTAAACAGGTCAAGGACGGTCTGATCTGCCGAAGGGAATTTGCCAGCACCGATGTACAAGTTGATCCAACTGCCTAGAATGCGCCGCGCATCATCAGGGTCCCTCAGGCTGATGGATCCAATGCAATCACTCAGCTCACTTGACGTTTGTGGGCTCGAATCCGAACCAGCGAGATACGCCCAGTCGTATCCAAATTTGATGAGATCTTCAACGACCGTGTCTAGCGGGAATCTGCAAACACGTGACAGCAGTCCCTCTGTACCACGTGCCCGTGGCAGGGGAATTGCACCCTTAGAACGCAAATAGCCGTACAGACTAGTGTTTGTATCGACCTGTCGGCTGTCCTCTAGTGCCATCAAATCCGCTTCCAATACTCCCCTTAATTTGTTGCCAGGCGAATTGATGTTTACGCCATCCAACAAGAGCTTGTCTAAGGTAGCTTTGTCTCTTTCAACCACTGCCCGAATCAGAGGCGGTTCATAGATAGCTGCGAATGCCACTTGATGATCGAGTGTTCGAAAACGTAGCCCTTGGTCAGAGCCCGTCCAGCTCACGCCTCCATCTTGCGAGCGGTAGACACCTCCTGCCATCCACGAAGCGAGAAGGATATTGGGGTCTGCACGGTCCATCCAGATGGCGACAGGACTCCAGCTAGGAAGATCAGGGTGACACCGCGTTGATTTATCCGAGGGTCTTGTCCAGGTCTTACCTCCGTCCTGGCTTCGATACAGACATAGGGAACTGGGCAAAGAGCGGTTGTCCCAAGCGCAGAATGCGAACAGGGAATCCTGTAGTCCTTCTGTCTGGCGTATTCGGCAGTACCAATTTGAATTATCAGACCAGCGGTCAGTTCTTGGTGTTTTTTGCTGGTCGGGCAGGCTGGATAGTCCCTCCACTTCCACGGCCATGGTTTCGTTATTATGAGGTGCCCCCCGTAATCAGTGCCATCGGCAATTTAGTAGAGTCCGTTTCCGAGAAGGAGAATGGACTTGAAGAAGCGGTTTTCAGAAGAGCAAATCATCGGCTTTTTGCAACAGGCCGAGGCCGGCGTAGCGATCAAGGAACTGTGCCGGCAGCACGGCTTCAGTGACGCCTCGTTCTACAACTGGC
>Ga0208938_1000083_pt1 | contig 96445 bp, 73 predicted proteins | sample AD_UKC125_MetaG_FD_184434 | JGI IMG/M metagenome (GOLD analysis project Ga0208938, IMG submission 184434) | Active sludge microbial communities of municipal wastewater-treating anaerobic digesters from USA - AD_UKC125_MetaG (SPAdes) (version 2) | ecosystem: Engineered > Bioreactor > Anaerobic >... | reverse complement strand
ACTCTTTCCAATCGTATTGCATCTGCTGCCCGGGCTTTGTTTCTACCCTTGTGGTGGCTAACTTGGCGTTCCTTTCCTCTTCTTTTAAACTTCTAAGATAACGGTGGACACTGGATAGGGAGCCTTTATAGCCCATATCTGTTAGTTCATTAAAAATCCTTGTGCCGATAAACCCCTTGGCTAGCATGTCCTTAATTGCTTCTTTATAGTTGTCCAATTCTTTGACATACTCCCTGGCCTTAAATTGCGGAGAAATTCCACCGGATAAACGTTTCTTAGGATTGACTAAGATAATATCTTCTTTGATGAATAAAGAAGAAGACATTAAGAAATTCCGCAGCGAAGTCTTGCAAGGCAAGCTATTAACTCCTGAAGAAGCGCCTAAATGGATAGAAGAGCAGGCTGCAAGGGAAAAACATACTCTTACAATTTCCTTTGATGTTGACGCTGGGGAAGGATGGGAAGACAGACTCCTTGAGGAAGTTAAGCAGTTTGTCCAAACTCAAAAAGACGGAAAACTTTTGCCCTTTAAGGTAGGTATGGCAACAACGACATTGGCTTATATTAAGCCACCTTCTCAATGGGTTCATCATGTAGTTATAAACAAAAATAGCACTTTAGGTCGCCTAAAACATCTTGCAAATAAATACCAAGGTTTTTGGGAAGAAGCAGGAGCAGTACACTTTATACTCACCGGCATAGCTTACCCTATAAGTCCTGCTAAGGTAGGTGCAAAAATAAACTCTTTCGGTTTAAATAGGGTATCACTCGAAGTTTCTCCTCATCTTCCTGGATCTAAAGTTATGGAGCTCTACCTGAAAGAGAGAAAAAAGCTGCTGATGTTATCCGGCAATAGGCAAGAAAAAAGCAGGAGACTAACAGAAAAGCATGTAAGCCTGGCTGTCTTTGCGGTTGAAGAAATGGGGTCCTGGGCAATGAAATTGAGAAAATGGAATAGAAAATACCCCCAGTGGGCTTATCCTCAGACTGCAAGGAGTACATTCGCTAGGGACTGCAGGAAGGCCTATGAGAGATTGACAGGTTGGAAATGGAGAGAAAATAACAGCCAATAGGCCGTATCCAAAGTTACTACAGTAATGCAATTTGTAATGCAGTAACGATTGAATTACATTAGAAAAGACTAAACCAGCAGGGAAATTATACCAGCAAAAAAGCTAGAAAAGCCCGCAAAATCGGGCTTTTATAAATTAGGCTAAACTAGGTTAAATGAAGAAGGTAAGACTTAGGATCCAGTGCCTTAAGTGGCGTAGGGGTTCAAATCCCCTCCCTCGCACCACTCTTGCACCCAACAATTCAAGTGTGCTGCGTGACCCGTCAGTTCCGGGCAAGGGTTCAGCCGTGCTGGACAATTCAAGGCCAGTTCCGGTTGCCGAGGAGCGTATTGTTTAGTGCTAGGTCAGGCCTTGGCTGGAAGCGGTTTATTTTGAACCACATGAGGCTCGGCAAACCAGCTTGTTCTGGGTACGCCAAGGCTATTTGCCCACCCAGGCCAGATCCCTTAGAATTGGTATCTGGAATAGCCGGTGGCGGGTGATTGCTGTTTTTTCTTCTAGTCTTTTCTGGTAAAATACTCAAGCTTGTATTACACTTGCGCCCAATAAATGATATGAATAGATTCGTGGGTAATGAAGTGATGTGTTCATCCCGTTACGGATGTGTAAGGAGGACCAGACTGTGAAGGTTACTACAGAGAAACTTGAAGGATCAAGAGTTGCGCTTGACGTGGAATGTCCCAGTGAAGTGGTAGGCGAAGCCCTCAATCGTGCGTACCGCAAGCTTGTCCGCCAGGTGACCATCCCTGGTTTCCGCCGGGGCAAAGCTCCTAAGAGCTTGGTGAAGCGGTATTACGGTGCCGAGCTTTTCGACGAGGCCCTCCAGGAAGCCCTCCCGGAGCAGTACATGAAGGCTGTGGAGGAGACCGGTATCATTCCTGTGGACAATCCTGAGTTTTCCGACATCCATTTCGTCGAAGGTGAACCCCTCCGGTTCAGAGCAGTGGTTTATGTCAAACCCGAGGTAGAGCTGGAGGATTATAATTCAATCTCTGTCCCGTTTGAAACTCCGGCCGTATCAGAAGAAGACATTGACGAGCAGATTGAGATGCTAAGACAGCGCATGGCTGAGCTGAGGCCCATGGAAGAAGAGAAGCCCTTGGAACCGGGCCACTTTGTAACGTGCCATGTAAAGTCACTTGACACAGACAAGATGCCTTTTGAAGACGATGTAAATTATCTTGAAGTAGGCCACCAGTACACCTTTATCCCGGGCATCGGGGAAGCCTTGGTGGGCATGAACAAGGGTGAGGTAAAGCGGTTCACAGCTACCTATCCTTCCACTGAGGAGGACGGGGATGACACTACCATAGAATTTGAACTAGAAGTCAAAGAAGTATACGAGAAGCATCTCCCCGGAGATATTGAAGAGATAGCAAAGAACGTGGGCAAAGCCTCGGTAGAAGAACTGCGCAATGACATAAGGGAACAGCTCATGGAAATGCGGTTGAGAATGGCCCGTGAGGAGCATTCCCGAAAAGTTGAAGAAGAGCTGTTGCAGAAAGCCCATTGCGAAATCCCTGAAGTGATGGTAAGCCAGCGGGCAAGGACCCTCATGGAAAGGTTCCTCAACAGGCTGGCTAATGCCAATGTGAGCCTGGAAGACTATCTTGAGGCACAAGGAAAGTCGTTGGAAGATCTCCAGGCTGAGTTCAACAAACAGGCTGAGCAAGATGTAAAACGCGATTTGGTTCTGGAAGCAGTGGCTCAGAAAGAAGACGTCCAAGTATCTGAAGAGTCAGTCGACAGGGTTGTGGAAGGGCTGGCTGCCGAAATGAACCAGGCTCCACAAGCGGTCAAGACCACTTTGGAAATCAGAGGCGCCCTGGATGACATCCGCAGCCAGCTTATGCGCATCGAGGCTCTGAAACTGGTTGCGTCAAGGGCGGCCGAGAACGCCGGTACTCCCTTGCCGCCCGAAGAACAGCCTGAAAACCAGGATGATTCCGATGGGGCAGCAGCTGAGCAGGAAGAGGAAGTAGCGAAAGACGAAGCGCCTGAATCCCAGGCTGAGACTGCTCAAACTGAATAAGCTTGGGCAAAGGCGCCGAGGTTAAGCCGTTAGAGGCAGCTAAGGCCATACGCGTGGTGTATAATAAAAATAGTAGCTGAAAGTTCTGACAAAATGCTAGCGGGCGTTTGATTGGGTAATCATATAAATTGGGGGTGCAGCATGTGAGTTATCTGGTACCCATGGTTGTGGAGCAGACCGGACGCGGCGAGAGAGCATACGACATCTACTCGCGGCTCCTTAAGGATAGAATCGTGTTTGTAGGGGCTCCTGTGGATGATCAGCTATCTAACCTGGTTGTAGCCCAGCTGTTGTTTCTCCAGGCAGAAGACCCTGATAAGGAAGTATCGGTATATATAAACTCACCGGGCGGGTCGGTCACCGCCGGATTGGCGATTTACGATACCATTCAGCATATCAAGCCTCCGGTATCCACCATATGCGTAGGGCTTGCCGCTAGCATAGCTGCGGTAATCTTAGCCGGTGGCACGCCAGGACGGAGGTTTATCTTGCCTAACGCCAAGACCCTGATCCACCAGCCACTAGGCGGAGTGCAGGGCCAGGCGACAGAAGTTCAGATAATGGCAAAAGAGATCCTCAGGACGAAAGAGAGAATCAACAAGCTGCTGGCTAAACACACAGGCCAGCCTATTGACAAGATCGAAAGGGACACTGAAAGGGATTATTGGATGGACGCAGAAGAGTCCAAAGCTTACGGCCTTGTTGACGAGATCCTTCTTCCCGGTCCCAAGTCGGCTAAGTAAATTGGGGTGAAAGGATGTCCAAATTCGAAGAGCATAAGGGCTTGAAGTGCTCATTTTGCGGCAAGTATCAAGATCAGGTACACCGGCTCATCGCTGGGCCGGGTGTATATATTTGCAATGAGTGTATTGAGCTCTGCAACGAGATCATAGCAGAGGAAATGAACGAAGAGGCTGAACACGATCTGCGGGATATTCCCAAGCCCAGAGAGATCAAAGCTTTCCTTGACCAATACGTGATTGGCCAAGAGAGAGCTAAGAAGATGTTGTCAGTAGCCGTTTACAACCACTACAAGCGCATAAGCAGGTTTCACGGTGACGACGACGTAGAAATCCAGAAGGCCAACATCGTGATGTTAGGCCCGACCGGCTCTGGGAAAACCTATCTCGCTCAGTGTCTTGCCAAGTTCTTGAACGTACCCTTTGCTATCGCCGATGCCACTACCCTTACTGAGGCAGGGTACGTAGGTGAAGACGTAGAGAATATTCTGCTGCGGCTTATCCAAGCGGCAGACTACGATATTGAGAAGGCGGAGCGGGGCATCATATACATCGACGAGATAGATAAGATCGCGCGGAAGTCTGAGAATCCGTCGATAACCCGGGATGTCTCCGGAGAAGGGGTCCAGCAGGCCCTCCTCAAGATCCTTGAGGGGACCATAGCCAACGTGCCTCCTTTAGGTGGCAGGAAGCATCCCCATCAGGAGTTCATCCAAATCGATACCACCAACATACTGTTTATCTGCGGAGGCGCGTTTGAGGGGATAGACAAGATAATCCAAAACAGGATCGGCCAGAAGACCTTGGGGTTCACGTCTGAGCCCCGGTCCCGCAGGGACACCTCCATCGGGGAGATACTGGCGCAGATTGAACCTCAGGATCTGCTCAAGTACGGCTTGATCCCTGAGTTTGTAGGCAGGCTTCCGATAATAGTCACTCTGGATGCCCTAAGCGACGATGACCTTGTGAGGATTTTGGTAGAACCCAAGAACGCCTTGGTGAAGCAATACCAGAAGATGTTCATGATGGACGGAGTCCGCCTGGAATTCGAAGAAGAAGCAATCCGGGCGATAGCCCAGGAAGCCAGCCGGAGAAATACCGGGGCCAGGGGACTGAGGGCGGTGATTGAAGATACAATGCTTGAGATCATGTACGATCTGCCTTCTCGTCCCGAAGTTACCAAGTGCGTGATCACACGAGACGTGGTTGTATCCAAGGCTCCGCCGGTGCTGGTGGCAGGAGACAGTAAGCCAAGGCCAAAGGAAGAGACTGCATGACACCTTAGAGTGCCTGAGCCCCGGCACTATAGCGGGAGTGCCGGGGTTGTTCTGTTTTTGGCTCCATATCTTCCCCCTGGCATCAGACTCCCAAGTTATATAGCAATCGCTCCGGGTTTGCGATAAACTAATATGTACAACAGTACGACGTCAGCTCGGAAAGATAACACCCCGGCTACACAGTGACATTCTCAACTATCCCGGTGGCGACGCACAAGTTCTTGGGCCATAAACGGACAAGCTAATGGCTATAGTGGTAATGGCCACTTTGTAGCGGGGCAGGAAAATTTAGCGTAAGAATGGGCAATATAGGAGCAGGTGTATAAACTGGCAGAGATTCCCAGTTTTGACAGGCGTCCTAGCAGGACTTCCATTCTTACAAAGAGAATACGGGAAATACGTTTATACTGTGTGTCACTCAGGCTTTTGTTGAGGCAATATGATGAGACTGGATGAGGATAATGCGGGAGGTGTCAAACATGGGTGACGCGAGAGATGCCGTTCGGAAGTCCTACCCGCTTTTGCCCCTGAGAAACGTGTTGGTGTTTCCGGGCATAACCATTTCGCTAGAGGTTGGGCGGCCAAAATCCCTAAGAGCTGTGGACATTGCTCGGGCTTCAGGGAACGAATTGGTTATGTGTGCGCAAAAGAGCACAGAGATTACAGACCCTTCGCCCGAAGACATATATAACGTAGGTACTTTGGGAAAAATCAAAGAAGTTGCCAAGGCTCCGTCAGGCAACCTTCGCATAGTAGTGGAAGGCATCAGGCGCGTGAGGATTTCCTCTTACGACGCCCTGGAACCTGCATACATGGTCACTATCGAGGATTTGCTGGAACGGCGCCCCAGGCCTGACGAAAACAAGGTCTTGGTAAAAACCCTCATGGAGCAGTATGAAGAATATGTGGGAGTCACCAGGAACGTACCTGCTGAGACCCTGATTTCCATTGCCGGGGTCAGCGAGGCAGGACGCCTGTGCGATACAGTGACAACCCACATACCCATCCCGATTTCCGAGAAGCAGGAACTTTTGGAGACAGTTTCGGTCATCGAGCGGACTGAGAGGCTGCTTGATGTGCTCAACAGGGAGATAGAAATCGCTGGCTTGGAGAAGCGGATTAACCTCAGGGTGCGCCGGCAGATCGAGAGGAGCCAGAAGGAGTACTGGCTGCGGGAGCAAATGAAGGCCATCCAGAAGGAACTGGGAGACAAGGGCGACGGTCCCAGTGAAGCTGAAGAGTTCAGGCAGAAGGTCGAGGAAGCCGGGCTTCCTGATGACGCAAAAGAAAGGGCGCTTCGGGAAATCGCCCGTCTTGAGAAAATGCCCCAAGCTTCGGCTGAGGCGGTCGTGGTGAGGACATATCTGGAATGGCTGGTGTCGCTGCCGTGGAACGTGGTTACGGAAGACACCATTGATATTGAACATGCCGAGAAGATCCTGGACCAAGACCATTACGGGCTGGATGAGCCCAAAGAGAGGATACTTGAGTACCTTGCCATCCGTAAGTTGGTGAGCAAGCCTAGGGGGCCTATCCTATGTTTCGTCGGCCCTCCGGGAGTAGGCAAGACTTCATTGGGCAAGTCCATAGCCAAAGCTCTGGGACGCAAATTTGTGAGGATCTCTCTTGGCGGGGTGAGGGATGAAGCCGAGATCAGGGGTCATAGGCGCACTTACATCGGTGCCCTTCCTGGGCGGATTATCCAGGGACTGAGGACTGCAGGCTCCAAGAACCCGGTGTTCCTCATGGATGAGATAGATAAGTTGGCATCAGATTTCAGAGGGGACCCTGCAGCGGCCTTGCTTGAAGTACTCGATCCTGAGCAGAACCATCAATTTTCAGACCATTATCTTGAGGTGCCCTTTGACCTGTCCAAGGTGATGTTTATCACCACGGCTAATTCAACTCATACGATTCCAAGGCCGCTTCTGGACCGGATGGAAGTGATAACCCTGCCGGGGTACACAGAAGAGGAAAAGGTTGAGATTGCAAGCCGGTTCCTGGTTCCCAAGATGCTCAAAGAGCATGGGCTTACACCGACGAACCTGACCATCCGCAGGGATGCGCTCAAGGAGATCATCAGGTCGTATACACGGGAGGCCGGAGTAAGGAACCTTGAAAGGCAAGTTGCCACTATTTGCAGGAAAACAGCCAAAGACGTAGTTGCGGGTAACAAGAAGCGGGTTGTGGTTACAGCCAAGAACGTCAACAAGTATCTGGGCATTCCCAAATTCAGATACGGCCAGGTGGAGAAGGAAGACCAGGTGGGCGTTGCCCTTGCCCTGGCGGTAACTGAATACGGCGGCGATGTGATGCCATGTGAGGTGAGTGTGGTTAAGGGCAAAGGCAAGCTCACCCTAACCGGGCAGCTGGGAGATGTGATGAAAGAGTCAGCACAAGCCGCTTTAAGCTACCTGCGGTCCCGGAGCGCAGACCTTGGTTTGGAACCTGACTTCTATGAACAGGTGGACATCCACGTGCACGTGCCCGAAGGGGCGATACCCAAAGACGGGCCTTCAGCTGGGATAACCATGGCATGCGCGATTGCGTCTGCGCTTACAGGCAAACCTGTGAGGCACGATCTGGCAATGACCGGCGAGATAACCTTAAGGGGACGGGTGCTGCCCATAGGCGGGGTCAAGGAGAAGGTGTTGGCTGCCCACAGGGCAGGTGTTTCCAAAGTGATCCTTCCTTTGGACAACAAGAAGGATCTGGAAGACATCCCCGATAATGTAAGGGACGACATCGACATTGAACTGGTATCCCACATGGACCAGGTACTCGCGTTAGCCCTTAGAGACGGCAGGGATCCGGAACTTGAGACCCTTGCATGCTTAGATGGCCTAAAGCAAGGGCAGCAAGGGCAGGATGTGGCTGTAAACCATGTAAGCTAAGCCCGGCAGGCTAAGGCGGCAGCCGGCCAGCAGTAAGCTAAGATAGCAGGACCGGCAGTATTTGTGAATATAGCCCTTGCAGGCATGGGGCCCGGACCATGAAGTCAGGCTAGAGTCCGGGCCGCCTGCAAGGGTCTTGTACTTTTCTCGGTCGGAGTAGGATCCTCTAGCCGGAAGAGCGGCATCAAGCTGGACGGCCGGGGCTTGATCCGGACGGTTATAACTGTTCCTGCGCCAGGTATGGAAGCCAGCCGCCTCCCAACGTAGGAAGCTACTGTTATTCCTTCCCGAAATTACACCCACGGTTCAGAAGGGTATCGCCATTGTCTGTCGAAATGGTCTGAGTCACGGAAATGCCGGTTTAGGTGCAGGTTTGTTGAAAAACCCAGGGCTTGGCCTATCCCGGCGGTGGCGAAGGGAGGTGGCCCCTTATTTTTTTGGGGGCGATGATTTGCGGAGGACGGGAAATTCAGACATAGTCTTAACCGGGACCATGGTCCGCCTCCGGGCGGTCACCGAAGACGACCTGCCGAGGCTTCTGGAATGGGACGAGGACGAGGAAATCTCCAGGTGGGCCGGGAAGAAGTTTTCATGCAGACGAGAAGCAAGAGATTGGTATCTTGACAATCCCCCTGCCAACAAGCGGACGTTTATCATTGAGACTCTAGACGGGGAAGTTATCGGTGAAGTCGAAATCCTCAACATATGTTGGCGGGTACATACAGGGGAACTGAGGATAGTCATAGGTGAAAAGGACCGCTGGAATCAGGGTTACGGTACAGATGCCGTGGTTACCTTCACCAAATGGGTTTTCGATACGTACTCAATCGAGACGATTTACCTCAGAGTGGACAAGGAGAATTACAGGGCCAGGAGATGCTATGCCAAGTCGGGGTTTAAGCCTGTGGGGCGGCTCAATTTCTCTCCTGAAAGAAATCTTGACCCTGGCATGTCAAGGCACATCATATTGATGAAGATCACCAGAAGCGAGTGGCGTAAGCAAGCCCTTGCTTAGGGTGACTGCGTACTGCATACAGGCAGCACACATTAAGCTCACGAAAGAAGCTTCAGGCTTGCTGAAGCTTCTTTCGTGCCTGTTTCAATTTACACCTGTGTCGCATCTTCACCATGTGTCGTGTCTTCACCACAGATACAGTCAGTCCGGGCCTTAGGGCCTACCAGCCGGCCGGCTCTTGGATCTCCAGTCCCAGCTGCCACGCAAAGAATCCCCAGATGTTGGCTTGTTCGTCGACCACTTTGTATACAGGTTTGCCTACACCGTGGCCTGCATCGGCTTCAACGGTCAGAAGCACCGGGCCCTTGGATGGGGTCCTTGAGGATACATCCTGGAGCAGAGCGGTCATCTTCCGTGCGTGCATAGGGTCTACCCTGGTATCAGACTCTGCGGTGTAAGTGTAAACAGCAGGGTAAGATACGTTTTCCTTGACGTTGTGGTACGGCGAATATGCGTAGAGCCACTTAAACGCTTCGGGATCATCAGGGTTTCCGTACTCAGAGCACCATAGGTACGCTATGAGGAATTTGTGGTACCGGACCATGTCAAGGAGGGGTACCCCGCAAGCCACTGCCCTAAACAGGTCCGGACGCTGGGTGAGGGCAGCCCCTACCAGCAAACCCCCGTTGCTCCGGCCCCAGATGCCCAGATGTTCAGGGTCGGTATATCCGTTTTCTATCAGATACTTACCTGCGTATATGAAATCGTCGAACACATTTTGCTTGTTCTGGAGCATACCGGCCCTGTGCCAGCTTTCACCGTATTCGCTGCCACCCCGCAAGTTGGCCGAGGCGTAGATTCCGCCTGATTCAATCCACGGGATGATTGCGGGGGAATACGTAGGTGTCCTGCTGATGTTGAAGCCTCCGTAGCCTGAAAGCACTGTGGGCACAGGCCCTGCCTTTGAGATGTCCAAGCCGCGCCGCTTTAGTATAAACATGGGAACCCTGGTCCCGTCCTTTGAGGAGTAGAACACCTGCTCGATGGTTGCCAGATCGGGGTCTACCCCTTCGGCGCTTGCCAGGACAACTTCAGGCGTAGCATCTTTCTCAATATCGCACCGGTAAACCGCAGGAGGAACTAAGAACGATTCGAACCGGAAGTAGAAGATGCTGCTGTCGAGGCTCGCCGTGATCCCGGTGATGGTTCCCAGGGTAGGCAGGGGGATCTCCCTCACCAGCTCACCGTCGAGGGTGTAAACGTACAGATGGGATACGGCATGTTTTAGGCCGGATATGATTATATGGCCTTTTGCAAACTCCACCCTGTCGATGGTCAAGTCTGGCGACTCGGGAATGATGGTTTTCCAGTTGTCCATGGCAGGATTGCTGAGGTCCACGACGGCTATCTTATATCTGGGAGCTTGGAAGTTTGTGATTATGTACAGGGTGTCGCCTATGATCTTCCCGTAGAAGATCCCGTCTTTTCCTTCGACTACGGGCTTAAACTCTGCCCCGTCGGCTTGTTCATCGCGCACATAAAGGTCGGTCCTGTTCCATCCGTGGCTTACCGTGAGCAGCAAGTATTTGCCGTCGTCTGAAAGGGATGTGCCGTATGACAGTTCCTTAGGACGGCCTTCTCCGAATATCTTGGGATCTTTGTCGGGATCTGTTCCTAACTTATGGAAGTAAATGTGCCTGTTGTAGTTCTCCTCGCCAGGCGGCGCCTCACCTGGTTTGGGATATCTCCCGTAGTAGAATCCCTGATTGTCTTGTTTCCAGGTGACTCCGGCGTACCTGGTTCTCTCGATCCTTTCAGGGAGGAGCTCGCCTGTGTCCACGTTGAGGATGTGGAGCACGCTCCATTCATCGCCCCGTTCTGAAAGCCCATAAGCCAGCATTGACCCGTCAGGCGACGGATGCCACCAGTCCAGTGCCACTATTCCGGCTGTGCTCAGTTGGTTTGGATCCACAAGGACCTGCGCGCTGCCTGGCTTTCCGTCTGTCTGTTCAGGGTCCATTACCATAAGCACTGGTTGATTCTTTCCCTGTATACGTTTGGTGAAAAACAGTCTGCCGCCCCGGAGTACGGGTGTACCTACCATATCCTGGGACATTAGCTGAGATATACGTTGCGCTATTAGTTGCCGTTCAGGGAGCTGTTGGAACACTGCGTTTGACCTCATATTTTGGGCGAGGGTCCATTCCCGTACTTCGGGAGACCGGCCGTCTTCCAGCCAGCGGTAAGGGTCTCTGATCTCAACCCCGTGAACCATGTCCACCACAACCCGCTTCGGGGTATCTGGCGGATCAGGGATATGTACCTGCCGTGTGCGTGCCACCGTCACCAACCCTTCCTGTGTGTGCTTTAGTAGTTACCGGTTCTTGTGGCTAGCGGCTTAACTCTCACAACCTAGGTCCCTTGGACTTGCCGCCTAACCCGGTTTGTGATGTTAAGCTTCTAGCGCGCACAAGGTAAGTACCTGGGATATGCTGTCCAGGATGTAATCGGGGTTTTGAGCTGCTACGGCTTCCTTGGGAAATGCCCCGTAGGTAACACCTGCAGTCTTTATAACCGGAACTGCAGGGCTTGGTCCCGAGCCTGAGGATTTGGCTTTCTCTTCAAGGAAGCGCCGGGCGTTCTTGGCCGATGCTATATCCCAGGGGCTGTCACCGACCATGAGGACGTTAAGTGGGAATGTTTGGTTGATTGAGGCTGACTCTTGAGTGCATCCCAGAAGGTCCAGTGCTTTGAGAACCGGGGCAGGGTGTGGTTTGTTTTCCGGAGTATCCTCGCAGAACACAGTGGCGTCAAACAAATGGGTGATACCTGCTATCTCCAGCCCCACCGTCGCAGTCCTGCGCCGCTTGGAAGTTACCAGAGCTATTTTGACTCCGTTTGCCTTAAGCGCCTGCAAGACGTCTACTGCTCCTGGGTACGGCTTAACGTAGTCTTTGTGGATGGACAGGTTATGAGCTTCATATACTTCGCATGCTTCAACTGCTCTGCCAGGAAGGAGCTTTGAAAACTGCTCAAAAACAGGCAGTCCCATGTAAGGATGAAGTTCCTCGTCTTTGGGTGTGGCTCCGGTGAAGTGTCTGATGGTGTACTTCAGTGATTCGTAGATAGCTTGGGTGGTGTCAAGTAGGGTGCCGTCCAGGTCGAACAAGACCGCGTGAAACGGGCAACGGGCTCCCTCCGCGGATGCGCCCTGCGACCTTAATTTGGGTCCGTGTTTGGTTTGAGTATTGGTTGTGTGTCTAGATGTATGGGGTTCTGTCATTGCTGCGTTAACACCTCATGATCTAGTAATCTCTTTATGGAGATTCTCCAGGTCACGCTGCTTATCCTGCTAATAAATGCTGTGACGTTTTTGCAGTGTTGCCTCTTGGTGAGGGGGAAACCAGCAGTTTGCCGCCGAAAGCCGCCTATAATCAGTACTCTTCCTGGAAATGGGAACCCCCTGGTGGTGGTGACCCAGCTGCCTGATGGATCGGTCCATATAAAGGAAAACCCGTTTAAGTGGTAGAACTAGTACTCGGATACGCAAACGATGGTGCCTGGAACACCCGAGGTGGCGCAAGGTACCTTAAACCTCATGGCGCGATGGCGGATCATGCGTGAGGCCGGATGTGCCGTGACAGGCAAAGCTAGGAGGAGGCAAGCGGCCGATCTCAATGATAATCCTCATTGTGGCACTTAAATGCATATTGTGGGCGGTTATTGTAGTATTCTCCGCTGTCCTCATAGGGCTGGCCTTGCCTGTTTCAGTGAAGGCTTCCGGTTGGCTTTCTGTTGAAGACAACTTCGAAGAGGCCTCATGCAAGCTTGATGAGGGGTGCTTGGGTGATGTTGCCTTGTTCCTGTACGATGGCACCTTCACCTTAAGTTGCAGGGCTTTTTTGGGGCTGATTTCTGCACAAGTAGGCCATCTGGCAGCCCCTGAGGTGCGGGTAGCCGGAATAAAGGTGCAGTTGGGTTCGGGCAGAGCTCCCGGCAAGTCCCAAGGTCCTACAAAGGATCAAACGCCCGGCCGCGCCCAGCCGGACCAGCCTAAGAAGACTGGGGATAAGAGCAAAGGGAAGAAAATTGACTTTGATGAAATAAGGAAGTACTTGTCGCCGGCTGTAAGGACCGGCTTGATAGATACACTTAAGGCACTGTATAAGGCGTTCCACTTAGATGCTGACCTAGATGTTGAGTTGGGGCTTTCCGACCCTGCCCATACAGGGATGGTATTCGGCCTGTTTTCAGCTGTTGCCGGTTGGACGGGCATAAGCGGGGTGAGGCTCCACCCAAACTTCCACGACCGGGGCCTGCTTGTCCAGGGAAGCATCTCCATGTGGACGGTGCCTTTACATGTGCTTTGGATCGGGGTGCGCTTCATGCTAGTACCTGAGATCAGGCAACTATGGTGGAACAAACGGAAGCAGGGCGGAGCGTGACTCCCAGTTGGCGGCTGCGTATGGGTTATATGACCGGGTGTACCAGGTGGTCCCAGGTGTGCCATCTGGGAAGTGGCTTGTAGGTGGCACGGTTTCGTGGAAGCAGGCCGTGCCGTAAGATCGAGAAAAAATAAAGGGAGGCGGAACCATGGAACATGTGAGCTCCATTGAAGCGTTGGGCGCTCAGCTTGAGAAATTCATCTCGACCAAGACGGTATTTGGCGAACCTGTGGTTGCAGGCAGAGTTACACTAATCCCGATTCAGCAGGTATCCTTTGGGTTTGGCTCAGGCGGCGGCAAGGGCGGAAATGAAAAGGAGTCGGGTTCAGGTGTAGGTTCGGGCGGTGGGGCCGTACTCAGGCCCTTGGCCATAGTAGCAGTGAGGGACGACGGAGACGTACAGCTCTTCACCTTCGAAGGCAGGGGCCTAGCCGACAAGGTCATAGAAAGGCTCCCTGATGTGATATCCAAGGTGAGCTTGGCAGTCCCCAAAAAGCTTAAGTGCAAAGACAAAGAAGAGGACAAAACCGGAGATGCATCTAAAGAAGCTCAAGCTGAAGCTGAGGCACCGGCGGAGTAAAACGCAGCTCACTAGGTGAGCAGACCGGCTGGCTAAGCGGCACACGGTAACAGTAAGATTGGCAGCCCGATTGTGTAGCGGGGCGCCCGGCAGCGGATATGGCGCCTCGCTAAGTCTTTATTGGGTACAGGTGTCTGATAGCAGAATTTTTGATCAAAATCGGTTGCTTTGTAGTTGGCAAGGGCGGGAGTTTAGGTTATAATCAAGGTGATTGTGAGAGCGTTCACAAATTGAAAACTCAACAGCGACATTGAAAAGTGAATAGTGGCGTATGTTCCTGCGGGGAGGGGCAAGGTCCCTGAACTTTAGGGATTCGATTGGCGAAATCGAGCGTAGCTTGTGTAGGCTGCGTTTGTGCAATATTTTACAGCATTAGCTGAAACCGGATACCTGAGAGTTAACCTCCGATCAAAGCCCGTCCTCGCGACGGGCTTTACACATTTATACAGGAGGGTGGAAGATGAACGGCAACAAGGATATCGGTTCTAAGGGCCCTGCCCAGACAGACGCCAGAAGGATTGCTGTGGTTGGGATTGTGGTTACTGACAGGTTAAAGACCGCCCCTAAGGTCAACCAAGTACTCAGCGACTACGCCCACATAATCATCGGACGAATGGGCATTCCCTACAGAGACCGCGGTGTTTCCGTGATTGCGTTGATAGTGGATGGGGACACTGACACACTTGGGGCAATGACCGGAAAACTTGGGAGTATCCCTGGGGTGAGAGTGAGAACCGCCATCACAGTGTAGTAGACTTAGGCTTCTGCGGGGGAGCAGTGGGAACACCGGGGTGAGAGCTTATGACAACCGTTGGAAGGCAGGCAGAAATCAAAATTGACGGGCGGTACCAAGAAGTGCTGGGAAGGATCGCCCAGGGGCGCGCTTGCGAACCCCAAGACATCGGTTTGCTATTGTCACCCGATACGGGCAAAGCCGAGTCCGCCCTGTTTCGGGCTGCTCACAATGCCAGGCTGGCAAATGTGGGCTCCACGGTTCATGTAAGGGGAATCATCGAGTTTTCCAACTACTGCAGGCAGGACTGTCTCTATTGCGGCTTAAGGCGCAGCAATACAAGACTTGCGAGATACAGGATGACCCCTGAGCAGATTGTACAAGCGGCTAAAGCGGCACTTAGAGTCCATAAGTTCGGCACGTTTGTGCTCCAGTCAGGCGAAGATCCTGGCTATCCTGCAGATGCCCTAGCGTACGTAGTGAGAGCTATCAAGCAATTAGGGTCTGCCGTGACCTTAAGCGTGGGGCAGAGGCCTTACGAAGACTATGAATTGTGGAGGAAGGCCGGGGCCGACCGGTTCCTGCTGAAGTTCGAGACTTCTGACCCTTACCTTTTCAAAGAACTAAACCCCAGCACCACGTTGGATGAGCGTTTAGAGTGCCTGATGAACCTGAGGAAACTGGGATACCAGATTGGTACCGGGATCATCCTGGGGTTACCGGGCCAGACAAGGGAAATGGTCATAGGTGACCTCATTCTCCTTAAGCAGCTTGACCCCGAGATGGTGAGCATAGGGCCGTTTATACCCCATCCTGACACGCCTTTGGGGAAGTCTTTCCCGGGCGCTAACGCTGACCTTGACCCCGAAAACCTTGTCCGGTCTACTTGGCGGACGGTGGCATTAGGCCGCTTGATGGTGCCTTTGGCCCACATTCCTGCGACTACTGCATTAGGGGTTATCGGCAAGGGTTCAAGAGGCTGGGTTGACTGGGCTAAGGAGTACGTCATGGAGATATTCGGTGAGATGGCTGGTGAGATGGCGGGTGACAAAGGCGGGCCCGCGTTTCAGGAGTTGACCCGGCATTGGAAGGACCCCAGGGCGGTTGCGCTTACATGCGGCGCCAACGTGATCATGCCCGACGTCACCCCCAAGGTGTTCAGGGATTCGTATGAGATATATCCCGGCAAAGCCGGGTCAGACGGCGACGAACTTGCAGGTACCGTAGAAAGCATTAGGGCGATGCTTAGAAGTTTGGGTATGTCGATTGATCCGGGAAGGGGCGACAGCCCCAAACCTTGGTTTGCATCAGCAAACGGTGCTTCTTAGTTGCGTCTTGGAGATGTTGAAGGCGGCTTTGGTATCGGTAAGAAGGAATACCGAATACCGGCAGGTAGAAGTGTCAGCAGGCGATTTGATGAAACAGAGAGGAGTGTCTGTGGTGAGGAATGGGCGTCAAACAGCCACTTTCATAGATGAGCAAAAGATAGTAGAGGCGTTGGAGGCGGGCAAGCGGTACAGCCCTTCAGCCGTAAGGGATGTTGTAGCCAAATCCCTTGAGCTTAAGGGGCTTGATCTAGAAGAACTGGCGGCATTGTTATGGGTGGATGACCCGGAATTGGAACACGAGGTATACAGCGCAGCACGGAAGATCAAAGAGCAGATCTACGGCAAACGGCTGGTGTTCTTTGCCCCTCTTTACGTGAGCGATTATTGCGTCAACAACTGCAAATACTGCGGGTACAAGGCGAGCAACCGGTATCCCAGGCGCAAGCTGACCATGGAGGAAATCAGCCAGGAGGTCAAGGTAATACTTGACATGGGACATAAACGCATCGCCCTTGAAGCGGGCGAAGATCCGGTCAATTGCCCCATCGAATACATCGTAGAAGCTATGGATCAAGTCTATGCGACCACTTCAGGCAATTCCAGCATAAGGCGGATTAATGTGAACATAGCCGCCACCACCGTTGATGAATACAAGATGCTCAAAGATGCGGGCATCGGCACGTATGTGCTGTTTCAGGAAACCTACCACCGGGAAACTTACAAGAAGATGCACTCAGGCCCCAAGGCGGATTACGACTGGCACACCACTGCCATGGACAGGGCGTTTGCTGCAGGTATTGACGACGTAGGGCTTGGCGTGCTGTTTGGGCTGTATGACTGGCGGTTTGAAACCGTGGGCTTGCTTATGCACGCTCAATATTTGGATAAGACGTACGGGGTAGGGCCTCACACCATTTCCTTCCCCAGGTTACGTCCGGCTTGCGGTATCTCACTAGACAATTTCCCTCATCTTGTCAGCGACGATGAGTTCAAGCGGATTGTAGCCTCTTTGCGTTTAGCCGTCCCCTATACAGGCATGATCTTGTCGACCAGAGAGGAGCCGGTGTTCAGGGAAGAAGTAATCGCACTGGGTATTTCCCAGATAAGCGCCGGGTCCATGGTGGGTGTAGGCGAATACAGCGCCAAGGCGGCAGCAGGCGGCCAGGCAGACATCCCCCAGTTTGACGTAGGCGATCACAGGAGCTTAGACCAGATCATCTACGATCTCCTGCCCGACGGATACATCCCTAGCTTCTGCACTGCGTGTTACCGTATGGGCAGGACTGGCGAGAACTTCATGGGCCTTGCCAAGAGTGCCCATATACACGAGATGTGCCAACCTAATGCCATCCTCACGTTCCAGGAATACTTGTGCGACTACGCATCAGCTGAAACCAGGGAGAGGGCGATCCCGGCCATCGAGAAGGCGCTCATGGAAATTGAGAACGAAGCCCTCAGGAAGGAATGCATTAACAGGCTTGAGCGGATCAAGGCAGGAGAGCGGGATTTGTACTTCTAACTCCGACCGCTGCGAGATGCTCGCGGGGTGTATGAGCTGGTACAGGATGATCCAGTGAGGAGGAAAACAGGATGAGCTTGAACAGGACTCCCAGGGCTAACCGGGTTCACATAGGCATTTTCGGAAGACGTAACGCAGGCAAATCCAGCCTGATAAATGCAATCACAGGCCAGGACATAGCTTTGGTTTCCGATACCCCTGGCACTACCACTGACCCTGTGTACAAGTCTATGGAGCTGCCCGGGGCGGGACCGGTGGTGTTCATCGATACACCCGGGTTAGACGACGAGGGAAATCTGGGACAGGCAAGGGTCCGGAGGGCTGCGAGGATACTGGAGCGCACCGATGTTGCCGTGCTGGTAGTCGATCCTGTTGCCGGACTTGGGGAGACTGAGGTGGCACTGCTTGAGGCGGTGATGGCTAAAGCGATACCACTAGTTACGGTGGTTGCCAAGCAAGACACTTGGACAGATGCATCTTGTCTGGAAGATGTGCGGGCCAAGGTCCAAGCGATACTCAGCCAGAAGACCCAAGCCGGCCCTCAAGCAGCCATCATCGGGCGAGCCGATCAAGCAGCCCAAGTAGCCAAATTGAAAGCCCAGCCACATGTCCAGTCAGAAGCCCAGCCGGAAGCCCAGTCACCAGCCCCACCCCTGGCGGGGCCTGAAATCGGGGAGGCAGGTTCAAAGGCCAGGATTAAAGCCAAGAGTACTTCCCGGAAGGCAGCATCTGAACCAATGGTCTTGGGAGTGAGTGCCGTCACTGGGGAAGGAGTCAGGGAACTTGTCCTTAGGCTGACCCAGCTCATCAATCACCGATTCGCCGATGCAGAACCTGCCATTGTAGGAGATCTGCTTGAGCCAGGGGACACTGTATTCTTGGTTGTCCCTTTGGACCTGCAGGCTCCCAAAGGCAGGTTAATCCTGCCCCAGGTTCAAGTGATAAGGGACCTCTTGGATCACGATTGCACAGCCGTTATGGTGAAAACCGGATATCTCGCAGATGCTTTGGAAAACTCCAAACAGCCGCCTGCCTTGGTAATCACGGATTCGCAGGTGTTTGGCGAAGTGGATGCCGTATTGCCCCAGAATATCCCGCTTACGTCGTTCTCGATTCTGTTTGCCAGATATAAGGGGGACCTGGTGGAACTTGCCAGAGGTGCCCGGGCGCTAGCCGGGCTTAAGCCTTACGATAAGGTGCTCATTGCTGAAGCATGCACCCATCATCCCATCGCCGATGACATCGGTACGGTCAAAATTCCAAGATGGCTTGAGGAAAAAGTCGGGGGGCCCCTGGAGTTTTCTTGGCAAAGGGGTGCTGATTACCGCGAAGATCTCAGTCAATACAAGGTCATAATCCATTGCGGAGGGTGTATGCTCAACAGGCGGGCCATGTGGTCCAGAATAGAAGCTGCCAAAGCTGCAGGGGTTCCGATCACCAACTACGGGATGACCATCGCATATACTAGGGGAATATTAGAGAGAGCCTTGGAACCGTTTGACCTGTAGGACTGCAGGAATGGTACATGTAGTCTGCCAATGTACCTCTTGTAAAGATGGAAAGCTGAGGAGACGGTGCACGGAGTGCACCATTTTGACCCTTGGGGGAGCGAAAAACCCGGAAATTGGTGCACGCAGTGCACTATTTTAGCCCTGAAGGCACCGGGAACCCAGAAAATCGGTGCACGTGATGCACCATTTAAGCGGAAAATATCCTGAGAGTCCGGGAAAATGGTGCACCAGGTGCACCATTTCCAGCCAAATCCCTGAAGAAAGAGAAAGTAATGGTCCACAGAGTACACCATATCCACTAAAACGCTGGTACACGTTGAGGAGATCCGATTGCCTGCCGTACGATATTTTGGTATACTGTTTCGTACGAAGACAATTTGAGGTGGGGACTTAGCTCAGCGGTAGAGCGTTCGGTTCACATCCGAAAGGTCACAGGTTCAAACCCTGTAGTCCCCACCATCCAAGTCCTCTCTTTGCTCCTAATATGATTTGGATGTTATTTGCCCGGTGTATCACTTTCCCGGTGCTTTCCTCAAGACCTAAACGCACATTTAGTTTGTCAAAGGGTGCCTTGACCACCCTTTGACTGTGGGTTGTTGGCTGAACCTGTGTGCCTATCCATGTTTGCTGGATCTCCACATGAACCGCGGACATCCTTTTTCCATGCACACCTTTCTTCTGATTTGGAAACCGCTCATGTTGATTTCTTTGTGGCTGCCGGGGGATTGGGTCGTATTCCTCTTGGATTAGGAACCACCCGAGCCTCAAATACTAAGCGGAGGAGTTAAATCCCGCTATCTAGAGTGGGTGATTCTAAGCCGCTTGCGGCCGGTGACAAGACCTAGGCCTGAGCGCTCGATGTAAGGCAAGGGAAAGGACGGGTATCTACATGAAGAGGAAAACATTCTTGACGGCATTGGCGGTGATTTTTGCCGCAGTGTGCCTTGTATACCTGGCGTCAGCCCGGACTGAAGCTGAAGGCATAACCCGGGTAGTCTTGCCCCCGGGGTACAGGATAGAGCGGTACATAAGCGGGCTCACGTTTCCCACCGCGGTAACCTGGGACGAGTCCGGCGTCATGTACGTAAGTGAGGCAGCGGTAAGTGCTGGCGAAGGTGAGCAGGGCATAGCGGCTGTGGGAGGGGACGGCGGGCAGGTTCAAGGCAGGATTGTGCGGGTAGCACCTGATGTATATGAAGTAGTGGTTGACGGTCTTAACGCCCCGGTTACAGATGTGAAAATCCGGTACGGTAAAATCTACATTGCCCACAGGGATTGTGTGTCGGTCATCGAAACCGGCACTGACTTTTCGGAACCGAAAGCAAGCCTTGGAGAACCCGCATCTACTGCGGAACAGGCCGGGGACCAGCCGGGGCAAGCAGACAGGTTCGGCAGGTTCACGCGCACCGACTTGCTGCAAGGATTGCCCTTTGGGGACCACTTCACAGGCGAAATCGCCTTCGGCCCCGACGGAAGTATCTATGTGGGACATGGTACGGTTACCAATTCAGGGGTTGTGGGTGAGGACAACTTCCAGAGAGGTTGGGCGGCATCTTTCCCTGAAATGCACGATGTGCCTCCAATGGACGTTGTGCTTTCCGGGATGAATTTCACTTCCCGGGATCCTAGGACCAGTAATCCTTTCGATAATGCGGTAACCGGAGGGTTCTTGCCCTTTGGCACGCAATCAACACCTGGACAGAAGATTTCCGGGAAATCTCAGGCCAGCGGCGTGATCTACAGGATTTCCGAAAATGAAAACCATGCGCAGGTATACGCGTGGGGGCTGAGAAACCCCTTTGGAATTGGGTTTGCCCCTGACGGCAGGCTGATTGCCATAGACCAGGGCTACCAAGACAGGGGGTCCCGCCCCGTCGCTAACGCACCGGATCCTGTCTATGAGGTAAAGCAAGGTGCCTGGTACGGTTGGCCTGATTATGCCGCCGGGGAATCCATCACAGACCCCAAATTCAAGCCGTCGGCCAAGCACGCCCCGTTGGCCAACCTGCTCCAGGAGCATCCCAAACTTGAGAAACCCTTAGCGGTGTTTCAGCCCGGAACAGGGCTTATGAAATTCGGATTTGCCCCTGAGATCTTCGATCCCTCACGGCGCATGTATGTAGCAGCCTTTGGCGAGGGGGATATTTCCTGCGCTCTGGCCGGAACCAAAGGGTTCCGTCACGGGATTTCAGCAGGTAGTTTGGACCGGGGGGATAAGACGGACCGGGCAGATCACCCACGCCGGACAGACCAGACGACAGATCAGGCTGATAAACCTTCCATCCCCGGCGGATGTGTGTACGCCTTGGATATGGACACCGGGCAACATGAACTGTTTGCCTATAACGAATCCCTGGCCCCGGCAGGCCGGAGCCTTTCCGGGTTCAATCACCCTGTGGACGTAAAATTCGGTCCCGACGGATCAATGTACGTGGTGGATTTCGGAGTTATCGAAAGCGACGGCAAGGTTTACCGGGGAGTCCCGGGTACAGGGGCGGTGTGGAAGATATCTGTGCAGCGATCAGAACTTAAGATTTTCCGGGAAAAATGCACGGCCCTGATCCAATCCATAACCGGGCTGGCAGCGCCTGGGGAAGGGGATAACCAAGGTGATAGCATCAATGTTCCGGATAGCCCTTTGGGCCAGGCTCAACAACCTCAGCAAACCCAGGCACCTCAATGGGATCCCGACTACACTCAGCTCCAGGCCCAAGTGGAGGAATACATAAGCGGGTTGGCTCAGCTTGGTCAGGAATGGGGGGTGTACTTCAAAGATCTTACGTCCGGTAAGACTTTCGGTGTAAACCCGGACCTGCAAGTACCTGCGGCAAGCACGGTAAAGGTGCCTGTGGTGCTTTACACCAGCGTTTTGGTGTCTCGGGGCGAGCTTTCATGGAACGAAACCATGACCTACAACGCTGCCCGTGACTGGCGGGGCGGGGCAGGTATCATCCAGTACACTGCCAAAGACGGGGATACGTTTACCATAAGGGAACTGGCTGAAAAATCCATCACCCACAGCGACAACGTGGCTTGGAAAATGCTCGAACGCAGACTTGGCAAAGACAACCTCATCAATTTCATGAAGGAAATCGGCGGCACCACAGTATATCCAGGAGGGCAGAACATCTCCACCCCCAGGGACAACGCTATATACATGGAAGCGGCGCTCCACTTCTCAAAGACCGACCCAGAGGGCGAAAAACTCATGTTTGACCTCGCCAATACCATATGGAACACCGGGCTTAACAGGTACATTACAGAGGTGACCGTAGCCCATAAAGAAGGGGATATCATGGGTGTAGCCAATGACGTTGGGGTGATATACGCCGAGCGCCCGTATATTTTGTCCATAATGTCGAAAGGCCACGAGGACGTAGAGGCAGGGTTTGAGAAGATAGGGGAAATCTCCAGGATGATCTTTGACTACCAGAACAGCTTGCTGAGCCAACACGGGTTGCCATAATATGGTACCGAACTTAGTGTAAAATAGATAAAACGCTAATCTCGAGGTGGTACTCATGGAAGTTCTGGTTCTCGGAAAATACTCCCCGTTTCCTCCTGCCGGAGGCGCTTGTTCAGGATACTGGCTAAGTTCAGGTGATACAGGGATTCTCCTTGAATGCGGGCCTGGAGTAGCATCGAGGCTGCAAGCACATGTGCCCCTCTCCAAGCTCTCCACGGTTATTCTGTCTCATCTCCACTTTGACCATATATCTGATTTCTTGGCCTTGCGTTATGCGGCTACCCCTGACGGCCGCTACCGCCAACTTCCGCCGCACATCACGGTGTATGCACCTCCTGAGCCTGCCGGGACTTTCAGCATGCTTTCATACAAAGGGGTGGAGACAGTAGCAGTACCTGGCCTCGGACACAACGAAGCCCCTGACGAATCAGTACCGGTGTTCGAGATTACTGTCGGCAGCATCAAGGTGTCATTCTTTAAGGTAGAGCACCCATACCCAGCATGCGCTGTGCGGTTTGAGGGTTCAAACGGCAAGGTAATCGCGTATTCCGGGGATACCCGCCCATGCCAGGGCCTCTACAGTGCCGCCCAGGGAGCCGATTTGTTCCTGTGTGAAGCGTCAGCCATAGAAGAGGACGCCGAGTTTGCCAGTGCCGGGCATATGACCGCTGTCCAGGCAGGTGAAGTTGCCCGGAAAGCCGGCGTGAAACGGCTGCTGCTTACCCATATCTGGCCCTTCTACGATGAAGGTATCCTTTTGGCTGAATGCAGGACGAGCTTTGAACGGTGCGAAATCGTTGGTGAGGGCAAGCGATACAGTGTATGATTTTGGTAAGCTGCGATCAGGCTAGTTTGAAACTGCGAGGGGGTTCTGCCGTGGGCTACATAGAGGAGTTCATTGAGTTTCTGTCGATTCCCAGCATCAGTGCTCTTCCGGAGCACAAACCCGACGTGGCACGGGCTGCACAGTGGCTAAAAGACAGAATGACCCGGGCAGGGATCGACGATGTCAGGATCATCGAGACCAAAGGCCATCCGCTGGTGTTTGGCCAAAAACCAGCCCAGACCCAGGACAGTTCCAAGGCGCCCACTGTGCTCATTTACGGCCACTACGACGTCCAACCTGCCGATCCCCTGGATGAGTGGCATTCTCCGCCTTTTGAGCCCCAGCTAAGGGATGGCAAGGTATTTGCAAGGGGCGCGTCAGACGACAAAGGTGGTATCTACCCTGCTATTTTGGCAGCGGAAGACGTCATAAAGGAAAACTCTTTGCCCGTCAACCTTAAGTTCCTGTTTGAAGGCGAAGAAGAGATAGGCAGCCCTTCACTGAAGGAGATTCTGGAGGCGTACAAGGACCTGTTTGCCTGCGATCTTGTGTTGTCTGTAGATGGCGGGATGTTTTCAAGGGAGATCCCGTCTATAACCACCGGCAGCAGGGGGTTGGCAGCGATTGAAATAGAAGTGACCGGCCCTGATTCGGATGTCCATTCAGGATCAGCAGGGGGAGTAATTCACAACCCGATTCATGCCTTGGCTGAGATCCTTACCGGCCTCAAAGACAGCGAGGGTAAGATCCTGGTAAAAGGATTCTACGATGATGTGCGAGAGATATCCCCCGCTGAGCGCGAGGAGTTTGAGAAAGTCCCCATTGATGAGGAACAGATCAGGCAGATGCTGGGAGTACCCGCCTTGTTTGGCGAACCTGGGTACACCTTGGCTGAGCGGATGTGGACCCGTCCAACCTTGGATGTCAACGGAATTTGGGGAGGTTTCCAGGGTGAAGGCACCAAGACCATCATTCCCGCAAGGGCAGGTTGCAAAATCACTTGCCGCCTGGTGCCTGACCAAGATCCTCAGACTATATACAAGCTGTTGGAAGATCACATAAAGGCTCATGTTCCTACGGGAGTAAGGGTAAGTGTCAGGGTATTTCCCGGTAACTCCAAGCCCTACGTGATTCCAGAGGATCATCCTGTATTGCCTGTGATGGAGGAAGTGCTCAAAGAACTCTTCGGCCGCGAACCCATAAGGGTACGCTTGGGCGGCACTCTGCCTATTGCCGCAGCGTTCTTGGACATCCTTGATACCTACTTGTTCTTCTTTGCCATGTCAGGACCCGATACCAATGTTCATGGGCCAAATGAATACATATTGACAGATGATCTGGACAGGTTACGGCAGGGCCTTAAGCTGTTTTGGGACAGGTATGCCGGATGCTTTGCCCAAGACTGAATTGCTAAGGCCAGGCCGCAGGCTCGCGTTATGGGCATCGCTGCCGGCCGGACAAGCCGGCTAAGACTTGTGAGTTTTCCAATAAGAAGACCGTGAAAGAGAGGCAGCCCCGACTACCCGGGAGCTGCCTCTCTGGGTGTGGGGCCCACCTTCTGCCGGCATCCATCCTTTGAGGCGATTAGTCGAGCCCCAAGATGAGCAAGATGAGGATCAGGAACACGATGAACGCCAGCCGATCGTCAAACAGGAAGTGGCCCATACTGTTTCACCTCCGCCTTGACAGCGCTTAAGTCATGCCCATCCTGACCGGACTTTCTGTGGTTCACTCCAGGCCCAGAATGAGCAGAATCAGGATTAGGAAAATAATGAACGCCAGCTGTTCGTCAAAGTGTGAGAGACCAGCCACTTTTACCCCTCCTGTCGGAAAGAGTCTACGCTATCTTATGTTGACAACAGGGACGTGGTTACAGAACTCTACGAAAAACAAAGCTCGGCGGGGCCATGACTCGAGAATCGGGGGCGGCGCGATTTCCGGGGGAGGAGAGAAACCGCGCCACGGGTATGAGGTACTGATATACAGTATGTTGACATAATTACCAAGGTTACATAATAGGCGCGGCTTGTGAGTAACTAATCATTGTATCCGCAGTTTGAATGGGGTAAGATTATCGTGCACGGATATGTGCACACAGCTAAACCGGTGAGCGCAAACCTGTTCCTTGTGCCAAGCCGGCATCTTCGAGAACTACATAACGCGAAATTAACCGGAAAGCGGTGATAATGTGGCAGACAGAAATACATATGGACTTCTGGGGCTTGATAAGGCTTTGAACTTAAGCAGGAAAGAAGCAGGCGACTTGTTCGCCAAGCACGTGAACCCGGGGCTAAAGACCATGCTTTCAGCCATTGGGTTCGACAAGAACTTCGTTAGGGCGGAAGGGATTTTCGTTTACGACGATGCCGGCACCCGTTATCTTGACTTTCTCGGCGGGTACGGGAGCTTGCCTTTCGGCCACAACCCCAAGGATGTGCTAGCCGGAGTGGAGAAGGCCAGCAGCCATCCAAACTTCCTCCAAGCACGGGCCAGTTCCCTCCAAGCTGCCTTGGCCCACGACTTGGCAGCCATCCTGCCTGGGGATTTGAGCATGGCGTTTTTCTGCAACAGCGGAGCAGAATCGGTTGAGGGCGCGCTCAAAATGGCTAGGATCGCCACAGGCAAGCAGGTGTTCATCCACTGTACCGGCGCGTTCCACGGAAAAACCCTGGGTGCTTTGTCAGTAGGCGGCCGTGAGAAGTACAAGACGCCGTTCCAACCCCTGATTCCGGGATGCGTGGAAGTGCCCTTTGGCGACATCAGAGCCCTTGAACAGGCATTGGACCAGCACCGATGTGCCGCCGTTATCATGGAGCCGGTTCAAGGAGAAGCCGGGGTAATAGTTCCCCCTGAAGGTTATCTCAAACAGGTAAGGGAGCTGACCGATGCCCACGACACCCTGCTTATTCTAGACGAAGTGCAGACCGGTTTGGGCAGGACAGGGACTATGTTTGCATGCGAACACGAGGGGGTCGTGCCAGACATCATGTGCCTTGCCAAAGCCCTAGGGGGCGGCGTGATGCCCTTGGGCGCCACTGTGGCTACCAGAAAGGTCTGGGAGAAGGCTTACGGGGGCCTCTCCAAGGCGGTGCTTCATACTTCGACCTTCGGCGGTGGTGCCAGGGCTTGTGCGGCGGGGCTCGTAACCATCAGTAAACTGGTTGAAGAAAACCTTGCCGAGCGGGCCCGGGACCTTGGCGAGTACTTCCTGAACGGCCTCAGGACCCTTCAGAAAAGCTACAAGACCATCAAGGAAGTCAGAGGGAAGGGGCTGCTAATCGGGCTTGAATTCGACAAGCCTGTGGAAGGGTTGCTTGACAAGCTTACAGCGGGTGCGATAAACGAATTTGCCAAGGAATACTATGCATCCTTGGTAGCAGGGGAGCTCTTGGGCAAACATCAGGTGATTACGGCATATACCCTCAACAATCCCAACGTGATGAGGCTCGAACCTCCTCTGACGGTGACCAAGGACCAGATCGATTACGTGCTCAACGCCCTCGAGGACATCTTTTCCCAGAGGAAAGGGCTGCTTAGGATGGCCTTATCTGTAGTCACCAAGAAGCCGTGAGCCAAGCGTTTGTGGTTGCCCTGGAGCCCGGTATAGAATGTCCGGGATTCCCGGGCCTTGTGTGGGGAGTGGCTGGGTTACGCCACTCCCAGATTTGTGAATACCCAATAAAAAGCTGATGTAAGAGCACCTGTTGCCGGATCTAGTCTCTGTTGAAGGAACCTGCGGGTTTGTGTCAAAGTAGTGAGCAGGGGAGGTTTTTCCATGAAGGCCACTATATACATCGACGGTGCTTGCAGAGGTAACCCAGGCCCGGCAGCCTGTGCTGCGGTAGTTCTGGTTGAAGGTCTTCCTGAAAAGGAATTTGCACTGTTTTTGGGGAAGGCTACCAACAATATCGCAGAATACTCAGGGGTTATTTTGGGCCTTGAGCAAGCCAGGAGACTGGGGATAGACGAGGTGGAGATTTATTCAGATTCAAATTTGTGCGTTCAGCAGATAAAAGGTGCGTTTAAAGTCTCCAGCGATAACCTCCTTCCCCTTTACAACCGGGCAAAATACCTCTTGGGGCAGTTTTCCAAATGGGATATCCGCCATATACCCAGGGAGCAGAATAAGCGTGCTGACGCTTTGTCCAACCTCGTGCTTGACCTCCACAAGCTTGTTTCCCAAGCGTGATGACGGCAGCATCCGGCGCGCCTCTGCCTTTGTAGCATAATGCTTAATTCTTGTGCTTTTCGGTGCGCTGCCTACGGAACCAAGCAAGGCGCTAGCCCTGATGTCGCGAGCTAGGTGTACAGGCGATTGCCAATGTGCTTGAAGTCGTTTCGCCCGACGACGGCATGTCACAAGCTATATGTGCAGATGATTGCCGTCTTGACTGTGGGAATATATGCTGTTTCAGCCGAGACTATATGTCCTGGTTTTCGTAACATATAATTGGTATCGGCATTGGCTGGTCAGCCTGAAAGGGGGGAGTGCAGACGACTGAGATGCTGAGGATGACTTTTCCCCGGAGCAAGAATGGGCCATTCAAAGGCAAGCACGGGAGATTAACCGGGACCCTGATCCTGGTTCTGGCCATCTTGGTCTTGGTAGATTCACGTGCATTTGGGGCTGCCACATATCCGGAACCCAAGGGGAACATAAACGACTACGTGGGCGTATTGACCCTGTCGGATATAGCAAACCTCAATGCCCTGGTAAATGCGGTCTTTGAACAGACAGGGGCCACCTTCGCCGTAGCCATTGTGCCTGACCATGGCGATGAATCCATCGAGATTTACGGCGTCAAGCTTTACGAGAAGTGGGGTATCGGCCAGGAAGGTGAGGATAGAGGTTTGCTTGTGATCCTCTCCATGGAAGAAAGGGAGCTTCGCATGGAGGTTGGATACGGACTTGAGCCGGTGATAACCGACGGCAGGGCCGGCGAATGCCTGGACATCATGATTCCGTATTTCAGGAACGAAGAGTTTGGAAAAGGCCTATATGCAGGCCTTCTCAATGCGGCCCAATACGTAGCCGACGACGCCGGCATAGAGCTTAAGATCGAAGCGCCCGAGGGATACGTACCTATTGTCCCTGAAGACGAGTTTGTCCGGCCAGGGGCCTCAACCGGGCTGATACTGCTGGTAGCAGGGCTTGTGCTCCTGCCCGGGCTGCTTGCAGGGTATTTCGCGATGAAGAGGCGGCGCTGCCCTAAGTGCAGGTCCAGATTGGTAATAACTGATAGGGTGCTTCACGAAGCTACTCCGTCGGTAGGCGGGTTGGCCGTCAGGATGTATAGGTGTCCCGTTTGCGGATATAACAGGGAGCAGCGGTACAGGACAAGACCGATTGTGCAGCCGCCGGGTTCGGGCCCCCACGTCGGGCCGGGACCGTTTTTCGGAGGGTTCGGAGGATCCGGCCGTAGATCCGGCAGAGGGTTTTCCGGTCCGAGAGGGTTTGGCGGCGGCAGAAGCGGTGGCGGCGGAGCAAGCAGGAAGTGGTGACTTCCGCGCTTGAGTACATGCTCAATGCAGTGATTTCTTGCCTTGGCGGAGAGTGGGAGCAGCTGGATACCTCACTCAGGCCGCTCTGATAAAGGTGACTAACGGGAGGGAAAAGCTGATGAAGAAGGGTATCACTGGTCTTGTAGTAGTACTGGTGTTGGTAGTACTCATCGGAGGTTGGTTTGTCTCCACATATAACGGATTGGTGAGGCAGACTGAAGCTATTGACGGGCAGTGGGCTCAGGTAGAGAACCAGCTCCAAAGGCGATATGACCTTATCCCTAACTTGGTAGCCACGGTCAAAGGTTACGCCCAGCACGAAGAAGAAGTGTTTACAGCCATTGCAGACGCAAGGGCAAGACTCAACCAGGCCGTAACCCCTGAAGACCGGGCGGCGGCAAGCAACGAAGTTGAGTCGGCGTTGGCAAGGCTCTTGGTGATTGTCGAAAATTACCCTGAACTTAAGGCAGACGCCCAGTTTATCAGGCTCATGGATGAACTTAGCGGCACCGAAACCCGGATTGCAGTGGAGCGCCTGAGATTCAACGAGCAGGTCAGGCTATACAACACAAAGATCAGGCAGTTTCCGGCTGTGCTTATTGCCAGGCTCATGGGATTTGAGCCAAGGACTTACTTTGAGATGGCCGAAGGCGCCGAAGAAGCACCTAAGGTTGAATTTTAACGGGCTAGCAGATCTCGACACTCAACACTGCCTGGACACACAGCGGTGCTTCTTGGAGACTGCAGCAGCTTTTGGATAACCAGGGTTTACGAGCACACCGAGGAAAGAGACTACAGGCCGAGATGGTTGACACAGGAAGCCGTGTAGAAGTAGACTTATGTAGCCGGTATTTCTGATGTCAAGCGTGTTGGACGCTTTGACGCCTTCCACCGGCCTTGTTATATTGTTTGTGGTAAGCAGGCCGGGTAGCCGCGGGCAGCTCTTGGCTGCCTGAGGAAAGTCCGGGCTCCACAGGGCAGGGCGCTGGGTAACGCCCAGCAAGGGTGACCTTAGGGAAAGTGCCACAGAAACATACCGCCACTGTCACGCTCCCCTTGCCTTACCGGAGGCATGCCCAGCCTCTGGAACTAAGGCGGGGACCGGCGGACAGGGGTAAGGGTGAAATGGTAGTGTAAGAGACTACCGGCAGTCGGGTGACCGGCTGGCCAGGCAAACCCCGCCCGGAGCAAGGCCAAATAGAGGGGCGATGACGTGGCCCGCCGAGCCCCTGGGTAAGGCCGCTTGAGGGAAAGGGTAACCTTTCTCCTAGATAGATGGCTACCCTCGACAGAACCCGGCTTACAGGCCTGCTTACCATTTTTTGAACGTCCTTCGGCCGGTCAGGTACGTACCATGCCATGGTCTCCTCAAGCAGTTGCGCGTTGCTAGGACGCTAAGGAGAGAGTACAGTGCCCGCTGCTGAGACTTTAGATGCCATATTGGAATATGGCCAGTTAGGCCTAGTCTTGTTGTCGTTTTGCGAATCTATATTCTTTCCGATACCTCCTGATCTTGTGCTGTTACCCATGGCCCTGATGAATCCCCGATTGAGTTTTTGGTATGCGCTTTTGACAACTTCGGCTTCAGTTGCGGGTGCTCTGGCCGGGTACGCTATTGGAAGGAGGGCCGGCCGCCCTCTTGTGGACAAGTATTTCGCCCCGGACAAGGTTTCCAGGATTGAGATCCTGTTTTCCAAGTATGGCGGGTGGGCGGTGGGGATTGCAGCCTTCACACCCATACCCTTCAAACTGTTCACTTTGGCTGGCGGCATCTTCAGGGTTGAACTGTGGCCGTTTGTGATTGCTTCGGCTATAGGCCGCGGTGGGCGGTTCTTCCTTGAGGGTGCTTTGGTTTATTTCCTGGGTGATGAAGCAATGGCGTTCTTAGGCCGGAACTTTGAAATGGTTACGGTAGTGCTTGCAGCCTCTGTGCTGGGAGTGGCTTGGTTGGCAAACCGGTTCCGGCTATGGGAAAAAGTGCGCCGACGGGCTTCACGGGCAGGTTCAGCCACGCCCGGACAGACAGAGAGCGTTGTACTCAGTCAAGCAGAACCAGACGGGCCAGAAGGCCTAGGCAGGCAAGAGGGGCAAGACGGTCAAGACGGCCTAAGTAGCAAAGATGGCCAAGAGGGATGCAGATGAGCAAAATGGGCAAGAGGGCAGCCCGACAAGAGGCGGGGCCAATTGAGGCAAACCACGTGGCCGGTGATTCCACTCCGGCACTTTCCGGTAAAGATAGGTTGCTACGGAAGGTTGCTTAGTGCTTAGAGGTTTCTTAAGCCCCCTGGTTTTTCATGTTATAGCCAGCAGATCTTCACTGGTGGCAATCCCTGTGGCCAAACCGTAGGCGAGGCTTGCTATTAGCGTCACGATTGTGTTAGGGGTACCGAGGCTCCATGGTTGAGGGGTAATCTCCAGAGGCGGCAAGATCAATCCCCACAGCAGCCATACCACAAGCCCGTTTATGAGCCCCAGGATCAGGTTGTGCCTGGAATGCATGTTACGCACCACCACAGCGAAAAGCAGCGCCCACAGTACACCTGCGAGCAAATGGATAACAAATCCTAAGATTGCACCGCTAGTGGAATAGGCGACGCCGCTGGCTGACACGAGATTGGCCAGTCCTCCCAAGAGGTTGAGCTTTACCAGACCGGCGCTCCTGCCGATTCCGAGGATAATGTCCATTAAAGCTATACCGGTAACTCCGCCCCAAAGGGCCCTGGTCCATAGGTTTCGCATGAGCAAACCACCTCGGATATATCATGCCTTACTATCGGGAAAATCATTACGAGGAAGCTAGCCGCCGGAAGGAAAATCGTAAGCGGCGTTAGAATGTACTTCGATGTGCTGGGCTTATTGCCCGGCCTTGTGTTTGCAGGCCTGTCCTTATCGCTCTAATGTACTTAAGCAGTCTTGCGGGTATGTAGTCCCTGGTTGTAGCAGGAGATAGAAAGCGTGATGTACCTTGAACCCGGAACCGAGGCCGAGTGGATATCTGCAGCTGTTCAAGACAAAAGACTTCTCCATGCTTTGGCTGGCCAGTGTCGCAATGGCTGCATCAATAATGGCTGTGGAAGCCACTGTGACTTGGGGAACTTGGGAAAGTACAGGCTCGGCTACTGCAGTAGGCATCCTCATAAGCGCAATCTCCTTGCCGAGGATCATCCTGGAAACCCTTGTTGGACGCGTTGTGGATGCTTTCGACCGGAAGAAACTGATGATCCTCGCAGCTCTGGGAGCGTCGCTTGTTTCCCTGGCCCTAACGTTGCTTACCAGGGAGAGTAACGGGAGCACGCTTTTCGCAACTGTCTCGTTTACTTGGATGTTGACTGTTTTCAACATGCTTTTCCATCGCGCGAGATCATCCCTACTCCCGAGGCTCATCAGCGAGCATTCTATTCTGGTTTCGGCTCAAGCGCTGCTCCACATTACGGTTAGCGGCATGTCAGTGTTGTCAGGCGGAGCTGCGCTCTTGATCCCTGTCATAGGAAGGGTTTCCATCATGGCCGCCGGAGCAGCTATGGCGATTGCTGCGGCCCTGGCAGCGGGGCAGATTTCCCATAGCGACCAAGGCCGGTCTGGAGTAAAGGCGATCCGGCCTTCTTTCGGGTTTAGGAATCTGTTGGGTGATCCTTTGGACATCGTCAAGAGCAACAGGTTCCTAGCCTGGTTCATAGTGTGTGTGGCGCTGACAAACATACCTCATAGAGCAATGCTGGCCATGGTTCTCCCAATAAGCGCAGAAAAAACCGGACTAGGTGCTCAGGGATATGGCGCGATTCAAATCGCGTTGAGCATTGGGGTCATCGCAGGCTGTCTAGTCGCCGGCCGGCTGTTGTCCCGGGGCAATCCTGTACTCTGGGTTATCCTGGGTATTGGCTTCAGCGCACTCTTTGCCGGGCTGATTGCCCTTCTGTCCGGGACGTTAACCATAGTCGCCTTGTTTGTCGCCTATGGGCTGGTTGAAGGATTTTTCATCCCGGGATTTGCAAAATTCGACCTAGAGATCCCAGATGATCTGCGCGGCAGGGTAAATTCGCTGTTTAACATAGCCGGACTGCTGCTTAGCCCCGTGGCCCAGATAGGTGGTGGGATGGTCTCAGACAGGTTTGGGCCTTCGACTCTCTACGGATGGTCAGGGTTGGCATTGTTTGTCGTAGCTCTTGTTGCGGTAGCGTTGCGCCCTCCGGAACATTTAGAAGAAGAGACCCAGGGAGCCGTAGAATCGGGGAATTGGTGCACGTAGTACACCATTGTGATCCTTGTGGGAGCAGTAAACCGGGAAATTGGTGCACGTAGTACACCATTGTGATCCTTGTGGGAGCAGTAAACCGGGAAATTGGTGCACGTAGTACACCATTGTGATCCTTGTGGGAGCAAAAAACCGGGAAAATGGTGCACGGGGTGCACCATTCCGGACGCTATGACGCCCGAAAACCCAGAAATCGGTGTACGTGGTATACCATTTTGGGCGCTACGAGACCGTCAAACCGGAAAATCGGTACAAGTGGTGCGCCATTCTAGCCCTAGAAGTGCCGGGAACTCAACAGATTGGTGCACGTGATGCACCACTTAAGCGGAAATAATCCTGAGAGCCAGAGAAAATGGCATACCTGGTACACCATTTTGAGCCAAATCCCTGAGGAAAGCGAAAATAATGGTGCATGAAGTGCACCATTTCCGCTCCACCGTCGCGGGTAGTCCCACAAAATGGTACACGCACTGCACCATGATGAGTTGATCCTATGGGGTATCCAAAACCTAAGATGATGCGGTACACTAAGCGTGAAACACATGCCAAGGTGGGGATTACATGGCAGCTTTTGAGCAGATAAATCGAAGCAACGGTACCCGGTCAAGAGATAGGGAGCAAGACGGAAAGAGCATTTCCCTCAGTCTGGAAGTAGCCAGGGAGCAGATCGACTCAGGCTGGGCGTCGGTGCTTGTTGCCGACGGAAAAGTGTTGGACAGGGAAAAGGGCAGGGGGATTAAGCCTGCTCTGCTAATCCTCCAAAGAATGGGCCAGACTGCCGGCCGGTATCCCAACCTTGTATTTGGCGACAGGGTGCTTGGGCTTGCCGCTTTCAGACTGGGAGCTCTTATGGGCGCTGAGGCCATGTGGGGAGCCCTGGTGAGTCAGCCGGTGCTGACAGAAGCCGCCTCCCGAGGCATAGTAGTAGAAGGCCGCAAGCTCGTGCCATCAATCCTAAACCGTGCAGGAGACGGTTTATGCCCCATGGAACAACTCTCGGCTGCATGTGAAAGCGACACGCAGTTCTACACAGAACTCGTGAAAAAACTTCAAGGCAGTGAAGCAAGATAGCCCAAGAAAGACAGTTGAAAAAAGATAGTCGAAGAAAAATAGTTGAAGACACAAACAGAAACAGGTAATCACAGTAAAATATGCCACACCTATTCCACAACCTATGATGTCCCGTCGATTGTATAGCTGAAAGCACTTGGGTTTGACGTATTTTTTGGATGCGTGGCCTGCTTCAAGGTCCCCCTAGCCCAGGCCACCTCAACCCAAGTGCAAATCAGCAGAGGAGGCGGTGAGTTTGTCTGTCGGAAGAATCCTGAGATACCGGCTGTCCAGGTCGGAAAAACTCAGGCTCCGGACTGCATTGGTGCTGGTGCTTGCATTTTCAATGCTGGCGGGGATGTCCGGAATCGCTGAAGCCAAAGCAAAACCACACAAAGACGTGGCTAAGTTGGTAGAAAAACTGGTCAAACAGGTGGAGAAGGCGCTAAGACACACCCACAAGCTGGGTTTTGCTGATATCGGGCCATCCTTTTGGGCACTTGAATCCATCTTGAGGATGCATGGGTTCGGGATCATCCAAGGCTACGAAGGCAATATATTTAAGCCCAACAATCCCGTGACTCAAGCAGAAGCCCTGACCATGATGGTGAGGGCATTTGGCCTGGAAGATGAAGCGCAGGAACTGGCCAAGAGATTCAGTGGCATTTATGTAAGCCTTGACCAGGACATAACCAAGCAGGATAGCAATAGGCTCAAGAACTACTGGTATTTCGGCCAATTCAACGATGACGATTCCCCGGGATGGTTCTACGCAAGCGGCGCTTGGTACCCTTACGTGCCATTAACTGCAAGATGGTCCCTGGGATACATCCTGGTAGCCGTAAATGAGGGATGGGTGGAACTGGACGATCTCCATCCACAAAAGCCGGCAACCAGGGCATGGGTGGCAAAAGCCTTGGTAAGGGCCAGCGGTTACGGTGACGAAGCCGAAGCCAAGATGAAAGTCCCCTTGGAGTTTAAAGACTCCAAAGCTATCCCTGACGGTTATTGGGGATACGTTGCCCAGGCGGTAGATATGGGGCTGTTTAGAGGGTACACTGACCGTACATTCCAGCCAAACAAGCCGGTCACCAGGGCTGAAATGGCTGCCATACTTGACAGGTTGCTAAACGAAGAACTTCCCGATGAAATGCCCTACTACATCACAGGCACAGTGGTGGATGTCTCGAACAGCTACATCGAAGTAATGGTTGCTTCGGGCAAAGTCTACGAGTATCCCATTTCCAAGGATGCTGTGGTGTTCCTGCAAGACTCTACCCACGGTTCGGTAAAGGACATCAAGGTCGGAGATACAGTGAGGATACTCACCAACCCGGCTGATGTGGCGGTGTTGATTACCATCGTAAAGCGCGGCAGTTCGGCGCCGGTAAAAAGCGGCGAGATTCTTGGTACGATTATCTCGAAACTCACCACAAGCAAGGGTGAAGTGGTAGTCACCGTCAGGACGGATAAGGGCTCAGACACCCTGACCGTGGCGCCTGATTGCACAGTGACAGATGGGCGCTACGAATATGCAGCGTCGCGGCTTACAGTCGGGGACGTCATCTACGGCAAATTCCAAGACGGCAAGCTTTACTACATCCGGATACTTGAGGACGACAGCACCCATTTAAGCGGCACTATCTTGGCCAAGAAGACCTCTGGCAACACGCGGGTCTTGGAAATCGAGACCGATACCGGTAGGAAACGTTCGCTTAACTTGCATAAGGACGTGGTCATTAATTACGACGGGGACCAATTGGCCTACCGGGACCTTGCAGTTGGCGATGTGGCTGACTTCGTGATTGTGGATGGCGAGGTAGCGTACATCCAGGTCACTGAGCGGCAAAAGGATACCAGATACATTTCAGGTATCGTCACCAAGACCCGCATTGCAAGAGACGAAATGGATATTGAGGTGCGGGACAGCAATGACAAAACCCACAGGATCACCCTGTCGCCCAATGTGAAGGTGACATACAAGGGTGAAGTTGTGCCCAAGAACCAGATACAAGCGGGAGACAGGGTAAAGGTCAAACTGGTCAAGGATACAGGGATGGAAGTTGAGATCCTTGAGAAATACAGCGAGCTGTATGCAACTACCGGGATCATAGCTGAAATCAAGTCCGGTGCCACTGCCAGGACAAGGACCATAGTCGTGAAGCAGGATGACTGCAAACAGGTGATGCTCACTGTAAGTAGCGCCACCGAGATCTTCCGTGGCAGCTCCAAATTGTCCCCTGACAGGCTGACAACAGGCGACAAGGTAACGGTGGAGCATGACGGCGAAGAGGCAATAAGGATAGAAGTTCTGGCTACCAAGCAGCCAATCCCGTTCGGAGATCTCTACGGCAAGGTTGAAAGCGTCACCCGTTACGACTATGCAGCGGTGCTGATTGTGGAATACCAGGGTGAAAAGACTCTGGTGATTGCAGATTCCGAAACCAAGGTAAGTTACAATAACCGCGCTTTGACCTGGGAAGACCTCAGAAAAGGCGACGTGATAAGGGTAGCCTTGGATGGCCATACAGCCGTTGAAATCAGGATAGATTCGAGACAATAGGCAAGAAAGTGCCTTTGGTGGATGAAGGCTGAGATTACACCGAGCCGGGGACTTGCCCGGCTCTTTCATTTAAGAACTTTATGACAATGAGCGGGGTTTTTTGGTCGTCATTGCCAAACGGGTTTGACTTGAGGATACCTTTAATGAACTCAACCTGATGTGGTTTGAGCGGCAGGCTGCTGCCCAGGATGTCTACCGCCCCCTTGTCGTTTACATCGAGTATCAAGGTCCACAGCCCTGTTTGTCTCCACACTTGCCTGGCTACCCTATCGGGATCTTTGGGTCCGAGTATTATGTGCCTTTCAAAGGGGGGCATTGTGCCGCCTGAATCGTCGATCTGGGCCACTTCATGGCCGGCCACGCGGAAGAACAACCCCTTGATGCCCAGGATTTTGCCTACAAGCGCACATGCTGCAGCTGCCAGGATCCTTGGAGCGCCTACTTCCCGTATAGCCATCTCCATGGAGCGCACCGCTGAAATGCTGGCATCAGGATGGGCAAATCTGGACAGCAGCCGGGCGAGGATCCCGGGTCTTACGGTATTGGGATCGATGGCCCGTCCCTGCATGATGGCTACCACCGATTCAGCTATCCCCACCAAATCCCCGGGCGCTGCGATGTCTTTGGTGTAGCGACGGATTACATCTGCCGGATCGTCTCTGTCTGTGATAAGGTGGGTGCGGATCCGCAGTATGGCGGTATTTTGTTCATCCCAGCGGTATGCCACCTAAGCTCACCTCGGAAGTTTGCACGGTTTTCGTCCTAAGATGCCTGGGTCTTGAGTTTATGCAGATATCGCGCGACGCCGTTGTATATACACTGGGCCAGCCGTTTCCTGAACAAGGGCGCCCTGAAGTTAGCCTCGTCAGCAAAGTACGTAAGGCACACAGGTTCAACCCTTACGCAGGGGATGTCAAGCCCAGGGCGTGGGGGCAGGGTCTCTGATTCAGGCGTGATGCCCATCCGTTCCCGCAAAGCCAGGGCGATTTCTTTAAGAAGCAGTTGTGAATCCTCGCAACCTTGTTTTGCTGCAAGCCTGTAGACCTGGGCCAGGGGATCATCGCTGCCTGAAGCATGGATCTCGACGCACAACGCAGGATTGCCTGCCCTGAGTATCTTGACCCGCTCTTCTTCAGGGAGGTACTCATCCTCGGTACGCGTGATCACTGGATGGGCTCCCGAGGCTTCGAGCATGCGGCACAATTCCAGGGATATCTCAAGGGCTACGTATTTCTCTGTGAGATCTACCGGGCCTCGGATTCCCCTATCCCTGCCTCCGTGACCTGGGTCGATACCTATCCTTACACCCCTCAACAGTTCTTTGAGCGGCCTGCGCGAAAAACGGAACGTCACCGTGGCAGGCAAGCCAGGTGTCTGTTCTATTTGCACCAGCTTCCCGTTAGGAAGTTCGCATAGGGGATACTCGGTGACCACATCCACGTGTACCTGGACCGGGTATTCTTTGGTTGGCTGAGCTTCCCAGGGCGAGTAAGGGTTTTGGGCAGGATAATGCGCTCGACGGCTGCCAGGTGCGGCTGGGTTGTCCGGCTGGATCCTCACCAGCTTTATCAGCCCGTCGGCTACCAAGATGTCGTCCGGCGCCATAACCAAACCCACACCGTGGAGGGTGAAGCTGTACTTATAAGCAGGTTTCCAAGTCTCATCCCGGACGGCTGCAAAGCCTCTGGCGTTTCCTGACCCACGTTCCAAAGAGGTATCCGCATCTCCTGATACCTCCTCAAACTCTATCTTGTCAGGCAATGCAGTAAGTTCCAGGGTAATTACAGACTGCCATTCTTCGCCGTGTGAAATTACTGATGGCCACGCATTGAGCAGCGCTTTCTTCACACGTCCCTCACCACTCGCAGAGTTGTTAGTGTTTTGTCTTCAGGGCCTGAAATCCCAAACGCAAGTCTGCTTATGATTCGGAGATAATCGATTGTCTCCTGTGAGATTACTTCTCCGGGGTAAAGGATGGGAATCCCCGGCGGGTAGCAAGTGACCACCTCCGCGCTGATGCGCCCCTTGCTTTGCTCAAGGGGTACCCTTTCCCATTTGCTCTGCACGGCTTGCCTTGGGCTGAGCGCCATTTCAGGGATAGGGGGGAGGTCCGGGATGGATTGTTGAGCTGCCTGAAGGTCCCTGGGGAGTTCCCCTGCTTCTACTGCACGCCGCAGGGACCGCAGCCCTTCCAGGAGGGCCCGGATGTCTGCTTCGGTGTTCCCGAAACTCACGATAACCAAGATGTTGTACAGGTCGGACATTTCCACCTGGATTCCCAGCTTATCCCTCAAAAAGGTCTCAGCCTGATATCCTGTAATCCCAAGTTCCCGCACGGTTACCGTGACTTTGGTGGGATCCAGGGCATCCACTCCGGGTTGCCCTGTGATCTCACTTCCGAAGCAGTACAGCCCTGGAATATGGTTTACTTCTTCCCTCAGCATGCCTGCTAGTTCGATGGCCCGGCCTATGAGTTCCGGGCCGCTCAGCGCCATTTGACGCCTGGCAGCATCCAGCGAAGCCAACAGCAAGTACGAAGCGCTTGTTGATGTGAGGTGTTGAAACCATGCTTTAGTGCGCGCCAGGTCAATCCTTGGCCCCTGTACATGCAGCATCGACGCCTGGGTGAGGGCGCCCAGCATCTTATGGGCTCCCTGTGCCACCGCGTCTGCTCCTGCCCTTAAAGCCGGCTCAGGCAAGTTTCTGTGGAAATGAAAGTGGGGGCCGTGGGCTTCGTCTACCAACAACAATTTCCCTTGCCCGTGAACTGCTTCGCATATTGGTCTAAGGTTCTGCGAAGTACCGTAGTAAGTGGGATTGACCAAGAGCACTGCCTTGGCCTGCCGGGCGTCTGGATTGGTTTGGAGGTAACGGATGAGGCCCTGTGCATCAACCCCTAGGGCAAACCCCAGATATTCGTCATATACCGGCCTAACAAATAATGGATTAGCACCTGCCATGATTATCGCAGACAAGATGGACTTGTGGATGTTCCGGGGGATAATGATGTAATCGCCGTCGTCCAGTGCCGAGAGTACCATGGTGTGGATGGCCCCGGAAGTTCCGTTGACCATGAAAAATGTGTGGCCGGCTCCGAAAAGGTCCGCTGCTAGTTCCTGGGCCTGACGAATGCACCCTTGAGGTTCGTGGAGTTCGTCCATAGCAGGCACGCCGGTGACGTCGCTCAAGAAGGTTTCTTGCCCAAGCAGGGACAAGAGCAGAGGGTCAGCCCCTTTTCCACCCCTGTGTCCGGGCATATGCAACCTGACTGTATCCCTGTACCTCAATAGGCATTCAATTATAGGAGCCCTTTCTTGAGACAATCTAGGATTCTGAGGCCCTCTGCGGTCTTGGCCATAATTGTGTCTATTTGCAGCACCAGGTATAAACTCCCGGAAAGCGTCCAACGGTTCTCCTCCCCCAGCACCTCGTGCTCTAAAAGTATTCAAACCGGCTCAAAACTGTTACTACGAGATTATAGTGGAAATTTATAGGCTAGGCGAGACCTTCTGAGGGTTTCATTCTTTTTGTTCCTTCCGGGCTATGGCTGCCATGGTGGACGCTTCAAGTTCGTCAACTATGTACAAGGATCCCCGGGCAGCACCCATCATTTCCCTGAGGAAACTGCGGTTTGGCTGAAGCCCTATGCAACCTATGCGTATCCCTTGCTTTGCAAGATTTCTTGCGGCCGATATGGCATCCTCAATGGGGGAAAGGGTTCTGTAGGGCACAGTCGGGATGCCGTCGGTGACGCACAATACCAGGGGCTTAATCATCTTGCCCCGGCAAAGTTCACCTACGGTCTCCAGGCCTTTAGCCAGGGGGGTGAGGCCTTCTGCTTGTATGCGCGAAAGCCCGGCTTCCAGCTTGCGGGGATTTCTGGTGAAATCGCATATAACCTCAACTCTTGAGTCTTGGAATATCACCACGCACACTTTTTCTTTGCTAGTAACCAAAAGATGCCGTGCAAACTCTTTGGCTGCAGCCATGCGCCTGCCTGCCATGGAAGCTGACGCATCCAGCAGGAGCACCACCGGCCTGGACTTCTTTTGCCGGGTGTACCAGAACCTAAGGTGCTCTGGCTTCAAAGGGCCCTTAGCCGTACCCTTTGCTATTATGGTTTCCGCAACCGCCAGCTGGGTCACAAGATCGCCCCGTGCCTTTGGAAGGGCGTATCCTCTTGACCTTGCATTGCCAGGCTTGAGCACGGTAGCTGTGCGTTCAGGGGCGGGAATGCTTGTGGCAGGCAGCGACCATAGCAGGTGCCTGAGGTAAGCCTCGATCTCAGCGGCGTGGCGCCTGAGGTAGTCCAGGGCCAGTTCTCCCTGGGCGGTAAGCTTGTACCCGTGCCGGTCCAGTTGGATGAGTTCAGATTTGCTCAGTGCCCGGCGGATTTCGCCGGGTTTCTTGCCTTTGGGCCCTCTAAACCTTGTAAGTTCTTCGGGATGCATTCCGGTTGACAGAGCTTCCAAAAGATCCAGCGCATCATGGGCTGTGCCTACCACGTGTGCTGCCTGCTTGGCTAGAGCTTCAGCCCTGTACCAAGCAGTAGATGAACTGGCGTCCGTCTCGAGGTTTCCGCCGGGTCCTCTGAGAAACGAGTCGCTCACCGTCTGGTAATCTCCCAGGTCCATCGGGGTATTTCCTGAGCCCAGAGCCACATGGCCTACTTTCCTAAGCTCCAGCCCTGCATCCTGTATGGCCGATTCCACCGCGCCAACGATGACAAATATGCAGGATAGGAGCACGTGCACGTTGAGCATGGTCAGGTGGACGTGGGTTATGTGAGCCTGCCTTACTCCTTGTTCCCGGCCGTGGGCAAGGGAGCCGTCGAGCCTTCCGCCACCGGCTGCGGTTTGGATGTCGATGTAGGGGACAAATAGCTTAAGCGAAGGGCCGGGGCCGCCGTGGATGTCTTCAAGCTCAGTGTGGTACAAGGCATTTATGAGCGAGCGGGCTACTTTTTCAGGCGCGATCTTGCCTTCCGAATGAAACACGTCTATGTGGATTATCTCACCAGGGGTATTTCTGTGATAAAACACCTGGCCTGCATCGGCGTTCATTATGGCAGTGACTTTGTGGGGTATGGCCGGGTCCTGTACGTGTACTTTAGTTGATACCACGGCAGTTTCCCCCACCCGTACCGGTACAGGCTCATTCAGCAGATTATGAAGCCGCTCAATTGCCCTTTGTTGTCCGGGGCAGGCGCCCTTTGGGAAGTAGATCATTTCTGCCTGTCCTTCCACTCAGGGGGTAACAGGACTTGTTCCCAGCTGATTTGGGAAATAGGCCGCGCGGCTTCTGGGGGAGACACAGGGCTCGCAGGGTGGAGGCGGTTTCCTTCAGAGCTTGTGGTTTGAGAAGTGTGGTGGAACTTGGCGTGTGTTCCCCATGTTTTCCGTGAGCCGGTGCCATTGCCTGCCCGGTTATACTGATTCCCGTGGTGTTGGCACAAGGTTTGGCCGGGGTTATTCCTGTGGCGCCACCCGAAAAGCCACTCAAGCCAGCTTACAGGCTTGTGCCCGTTGTAGCCCGGTGGCTCTTGAACCTTATGGAAGGCCGGTACTTGTCTATGGTCAATGGATGACTCAGTTGCTTCCGGGACTTGCCTGGATGCAGGCGGTAAATCCGCCGGGCTCCCTTGCCGGCCAGGGATTCCGTCTGGTGGGAACTTAGAAGAGGCCTCTTGTGCCCCGGCTTGCGGCTCAGGCACCTTCGCCGTGCCAGATGTGCATTGCTGTGAGCTTGTCAGGTTGAGCCCGCCGGCGCTCTTTTGCTGTGCTTGATCCCCGGCTAACCCGGTGCTAGGAGCTTTACGTAACTCCAGGTCTTTTAGGATTTCCGAAAGCACCATAGGTTCGGTTCTGTGTCTTAGCACCAATGGCATCACAGTAGAGATTTCATCAAAGGACACCTGCGGTTTTCCCCGAATGGCTGCCAGGCACCTTGAGGCAAGTTCAAGGGATTCGATGGCTCTGAGGCTCTCGATGTTGTACTCCACGTAAAGGTCTGCCATGTATTTCACGATTGGACGGGGAACGGTTACGGCTCTGAGGCTCACAGCAGCTTGTTGGATGCTGCCTGAGAGTTTGACATTCCCTCTTTGAGCCGGTGCCGTTTGATACTTGCTCATGAGGAGTTCCTGTATTACCAAGGGGTCTGAGGGCCTATGTACAGGGACCACCAAGTCGAACCTGTCAGCTAGCTGCCTCCTGATTTCTTCCAGGGGCCCGGGGTCTTCATCAGGGTTTGATGTAGCCCATACCGATGAATTCACCTGTATCTCCCAAGGCTCAAGCCCTACTTCTTCGATCTTGATCTTGCCGGGCTTTGTCCCCATGACTGACAAGAGCACATCAGTGATTTCAGGGGCGGTTTCTGCAAGCCTGTTGATCTCGTCGATGAACACGATGCCCCTATTGGCCATGGGTATGGACCCGGGAAGCAGTGCGGCCTTGGGGTTATGGGGATCAGTCAAACCGGCAAGGTCCACGCTTCCCAGGATGGTGCCCAGCTTGGCCCCGTGCCCTATTTCCACAAAAGGCATGGGTACGTTTTCAGTCTCGATTTGGCCTTGGGAGCCCGTCCCTAAATGATTTGGGCAATGGGGAAGGTCTGGCCGGCACTGGTAAACGCAGCCCTTGACCCGTGTTATCCTGGGCGCCATCTGGGAGGCCCAGCGCATTACTGTGGTTTTCCCGGTTCCCCTGAGCCCTTCTGCATGCACATGCAAGGGAATCCCTGCGGCCGTACAGATGAGCGACATTTCCAAGGCAAGAAACAAGCTGTCGTTTCCCTGATGCCTGATAGGCGTTTTTGTAGGCAAATCAAGAACCCCCTGCGGGTATTTTCCCCGTCAAACAGGAGGTTTCTTTCTGGTCAAACTATGGAACTTATGCCATCCGGGTCGCAATTTTCCAGTTAAGGACCGGCCAACCTCAGATGCGTTGATTTACGGTCCTCAAAGCTTCTTCGAAATCGGCCTTCTTTGCCATAAGGAACGTCACTGCGTTTTCAGCCTGCTTCACCTGGCTTATGTTTCTCACGTCATGTGATGGAAGCCCGTTGCCTTGGATTTCAATCAGGCCGTATAGCGCACCTTCTTTGATTTCCGCCCCGGTAATCTGGTTCCAGCGGTACTTTATGCATTTCTTGCCGGTAAGCGAACCGGAAGCCATACCTGACTTCAGGATGAACAGGTGCTTAGATGAGCATGCCAGAGCTTCCCCGGTATTTCCGACAACCGCAAATTCCACCTTTTCTCCGGGCTCGAGGTTTTGTTCCAGCAACTCCTTCATAGTGCCCAAAGCCTCAAGGCCCCGGTGTGCTTGTGTGGTTGGTGAGGCTGCCTTGGCAGCTTTTGCCTTGGACATCACCGCAGACATGACGTAGTCGTACTTCTTCATGATGCCCGCTTTTTCCATGCAGTCGGTGCAAACCATTTGGTTGTCGATGGTCTTGAAGTGTTCGCCCGAACGGAACGGCACGTTACCGCATCTGTCACATGATATGTTCCCTAATGTTGCTTTGAGGCATTTCTGGCAGTACCATGTTTCATCTACGATAACCAAGTCAGTGCGTCCCATTCCAAGGTTTGATGCTCCACATTTTACGCAATTGGCCAATGAAAATTCCCCCCCTAATGCATTATCGCAATTAGCAACTTGTACTTTAGAGGCATGAGCAACGATTGTTGCAGGATTGGCTAGCCGGCCGGGCGAAACAGACTAAAGTAGCTTCATGCTTCCTTAAACTGATGTTCCGTGGCCGGTAGAAAGGTACAGATGTCACCGTAGTTTCCGCAGTTTCAGGTGTCAAAACAAGCAAATCTGGGTTCAAAACATACTAGGGGTGAGATCGTGTACGACTTGATATTCAGAAACGCCCGGATTGTAGACGGTACAGGAGCACCATGGTTTTTCGGGGAAGTAGCTGTAGCAGGTGACGAGATAAAAGAGGTAGCTTACAAGATCGACGCACAAGCCAAAAGGGCAATTGACTGCAAAGGCATGGTGCTCTCGCCTGGGTTCATAGACGCCCACAGCCATTCAGATTCTTGCTGGTTTGTGGACAAGAGGGGCGAAAGCAAGATCCGCCAGGGGGTAACCACGGAGGTTACCGGGCAGTGCGGGGCTTCACCTGCGCCGATTGCAGGGAAGAGGACGGACCTTAGGTCAACAGAAGAAGGTGCCAGGGTCAGCTGGTCTACCTTTGGGGAGTACTTGTCGGCTTTGGAGCAAAACGGAGTAGGGCTTAACATCGTGCCTCTGGTAGGCCACGGAGCCCTCCGGAGTTGTGCGGTAGGTTACGACGCCAGGCCCCCTACCCGGGCTGAACTGGATGAAATGAAAGCTCTTCTGGTGGAAGCCCTGAGTTCAGGAGCGTTTGGCTTTTCTACCGGACTTATATACCCGCCCAGCTCGTTTGCTGATACAGAGGAACTCATCGAACTTGCAAGAACCATGAGCGCGTACGGCGGGATATATGCTACCCATATGCGCAACGAGGGTACAGGCTTGCTTGAGTCTGTGGAAGAAGCTATCAGAATTGGCCGGGAAGGTAACGTCCCAGTGCACATCTCCCATCACAAGGCGTCAGGGAAGGCGGCTTGGGGGCTGGTAAAGCGGTCCCTGGCCATGATCGATGAAGCTCGCAGTCAAGGGGTGGATGTGACCTGCGATCAATATCCGTATGTGGCTTCTGCCACAGGCTTTAAAGCCATAATCCCTTCTTGGGCCCATGAAGGCGGTTCCCAGGCGCTGCTGGCAAGGCTCAAGGATCCTGAAACCGGCGCCAGGCTGAAGAAGGAAGTGCAAGACTATCAAGGGCCTGTTGACGGCTGGTCTAAGATGCTCATCACCTCGGTGGCCAACGAAACATACAAGTTTGCAGAAGGTAAGCGGATCCCTGAAATTGCCTCTATCCTAGGCGTGTCTGAGGTTGATGCGGCTTTTGAATTGCTCATAGAATCTAATCTCAACGTTGGATATGCCCACTTCGGGATGTCCGAAGAAGACGTCAAGACGGTGATGGCCCATCCTGTGGTCATGATAGGATCTGATTCATCTTGCAGGGCAATCGACGGGCCTTTGGCTACAGGTAAACCGCACCCCAGAGCGTACGGTACTTTCCCCAGGGTGCTAGGCAAGTACGTGCGGGAAGAAAAGGTTTTCACCCTCGAAAACGCCGTGTTTAAGATGACAGGCATGACTGCTGCCCGGTTCGGGCTCATGGACCGGGGGCTCATAAGGCCCGGGATGAAGGCGGATATCACAGTGTTCGATCCTGAGACCATAATCGACAAGGCTACCTTCGAAGAGCCTAATCAATATCCTGTAGGGATCGAACACGTGATGATAAACGGTGTGTTGGCCGTGGAGAACGGCGAGAGCACAGGCAAGATCGCCGGGAGGGTGATTAGGAGGAAGTAAAGGCTCAAGTTGGCTTAATGTATCGCACTGGTGTCCGTATATCGGGCCGCCCTGACATTGCCGGCTGGCAGCCAGGGCGGCTTTACTCTTGCAGGGCTATCCTGAGAGTCCCTCTGGCGCTTCTTACCTGGCAGCGAGAAACGCGGCAATAAGTCCTGCGAGAAATATGCCGTCGTATACTCCTGCGCCGCCGATGGAAAGTACACCTGGCGTGCGGCGCAGATGTTTAAGGTGCATAAGGTCAGCCCCTATGAGGGTTCCCATTGTACCTGCGATGTACGCCACCACTCCCGCGTTCCCGCGGGCCAAAACCACCGCTGACAGGGCAGCAGCGAGCGGAGGTACCATGGCAGGGAGCATAATGCCACGGCCTGGAACCGGCCTGGCCACCATGTAGCATATGACAGACACAACCGCCGTAGCCAGCACTGTTTTGGACAAGGGTGCCTTGGGCAAGAGGTACAAGCTGACCGCCATAGGGACCACGGCTCCGCCCAGATTTATCGCCAGTACCCGCTCTTGCACCACAGGGGGATAGTAGAAAAAGACGGGGAACAGAACCGGGAACGCCCGCCGGGTCACAATTTGCTCTCGTTTAATGGGTATGTTTATCACACTACCCAGCAAAGACAGGGCAAACACCAGGAAAGCACCCTTCGGCGAAAGCCCTAAGCTTTCAAAGGATACTGCCGCTACGTTAAGGTAGAGCAGGAAGAACAGGGCGGGAATCCCCAGGATGATCATGAACAATAGGTATAGAGGCAGCAATAGACCATTCCTTTCTTTGAACAGATAACCTACCAATTCTATTTTACGTCTAGTTCCTGTACCGGTAACAGGCCTCAGCTGCAAGTGCCGCTTTAAGACAGCCGGGTTACTCCGCTTAGGTGCCCTAATCCCTTTACTTCGGCCGCCAGGCCCGGTACTAAACCGGCAGAAGGGAATCGGGGCAAACTGTAGAAAACCAATTTTATGAGCATTCCCAGAGCAAAGGATGACGCACTTGAAGGACAGAGCTAACCACACAACCAAGTTGTACTGGCAAAAGCCCTACGACACCCAATTTTCAGCCAGAGTGGCTGAAGTTTGGCAAGATGATGAGCACGTCTATGCAGTGCTTGATTCCACCTTGTTCTACCCTGAGGGCGGGGGCCAGCCGTCTGACCGGGGGATTATACAACTGCCCCAGGGGATGAGGTTTTGCGTGGACCACGTGTTCGAACAAGATGGCAGGATCGTCCACGTATTGTCGCCTGACCAGGTAACAGCTGCCGGGGTTCTCAAACCAGGGCAGGTAGTACACGGGCAAATCGATTGGGACAGGCGGTTTGACTTTATGCAGCAGCATACCGGGCAGCACATCCTCTCCAGGGCGTTTGAACTGGTCTGCAATGCAAGCACAGTGGGGTTCCACCTGGGCGACGACTACGTTTCCATTGATCTCGGTGTGGAATCTGTAGATGACAACCAGATCACACAAACCGAAGACCTGGCCAACCAGATGGTGTTTAGCAACCTGCCTGTTGAGAGCCGGGAATATGCATCAGGCCGGTTGCCTGACCACATCCGCCGGCGCATCCCAGCCGGGTCTGACCTTGTGCGCGTTGTCTACGTTGGAGATTTTGACGCGTGCGCCTGCGGCGGAACCCATGTGAAGGCTACCGGCGAAATCGGGATCATCAAGATAAACCGGCTGGACAGGGCCCATGGAGGAGTCAGGGTGATTTTCCGGTGCGGAAAGAGGGCACTGGCAGACCTTAGGATGAAGGAGCAGATACTTGACAGGGTAGCCCGGTCTCTTTCAGTTGGCTATCAGGACCTTCCGGAAACGGTGGCTGCCTTGTCTGAAAAGGCGTCGGGTTTGGACAAAGAAGTCAGCCGGCTCAAGAAGGAACTCTTGGAGTACGAGATCCGAGAGATTGCCAGGCAGGCAGGTTCCCAGGACACCGGGAAGGCTCCTGACTTTGGCAGTCCTGGCTGGATAGCCGGCGGTGAGGACTTCGCTGTATGCAGGTGTGAAGGCAAGCTGCCTCAAGAGCTCAGGTACATGGCCAGGTCAGTAAGTGAACTTACCGGGAAGACAGTGATTATGTTTTCACAGGCTCCTCAGTTTTCCTTGGTGGTTGCATCCGCATCCGCCCAACCGGGTAAGGGGAAGAAAGGGAAGGATATACCCCCTCGGCAAAACGCCGCACTCTTGGTGTCGGAACTGGGCCAAATCTGGGGGCTCAGGGGAGGCGGGGCCCCGCAGCTTGCCCAGATGGGGGCAAAGGAGCCATTAAGCCTGACCGGGCAGCGTATACTGGACGATATCCGGGGTATCATGAGCAAACTGGGCACTTGAAACCAGATTAGTTCGTGACTAGAATAAAATGTGGCTGACTTGCAGCAGACAAACATCGCTTATCCGCACCCGACAATGCCGGTTCAGCGTTGGCTATATGGTATCGGACTGTTTATTGATCAGGCGAAACAGCGTAGCAACATGGAAGGAGCGTACGCTTGATGCAAGAAGAGCACATGGAGTCCAGGGCAGCGCAAGCCCCCCAGCCCCAAGCATCAACACAAGGACAAGAAACCGGGTTTCATGAGACCCACGGTGCTGGACCGGAAAAAGCCCACGCAGGATTCAGGTCCAAGGCGATACTCGCCCCTGAAGATATGGAATCACGGCCCAAAGTAAGGCGGGCCGTGCTGGCGTTGGCGTGGCCGGTTATCATCGAACAAGTCCTCTCCATGCTCACCCATATGGTTGACTCAGCCATGGTAGGCAGGCTTGGGGCGGAAGTGGTAGCAGGCGTGTCTTTGAGCTTCCAGCCTATGATGCTGGTTAACGGGATATTCGGCGGTATTGCCATGGGGAACACGGTGCTGGTTGCCCGTTCTGTAGGGGCAGGCGACAAGGATACTGCCTCGAGGGCAGCGTTTCAGGCCTTAGTCTTGGCCGGCATGTTGGGGCTGCTGCTGGTGGTGCCTGCGTGGATATTTGCGCCAAAGGTCATCTCCCTGATGGGCGCCGATGCCAAAGCTTTGTCCAGCGGGATTAGGTACTTCAGATGGCTCATCCCAGGCGCTCCGTTTATGTTGTGTTCTTTCATTATGGGAGGGTCTTTGAGGGGCGCAGGGGATACCAGGACCCCAATGATAATCAACGCTGCCGCAAACTTGCTCAACGTGTTCCTTAACTGGGTCTTCATCTGGGGCAATCTTGGCGCCCCCAGGTTGGAGGAAGCCGGTGCCGCTCTGGCAACCAGTATCGCGAGGTTTTTCGCCTTTGCTGCCATGTTCTATGTTGCCAACAGGCCCAAGAGCATAATCCATTTCAAGTGGCCCGGCTTGAGGGCAGCTCTGAAACTGGATTTTCCTCTGATTAGGCGTATCATCTCAATCGGCTTCCCTGCAGCCCTGGAAAGGCTGTTCATGTCCAGCGCCTCCCTAATCTATGCCAGGACTGTGGCGTCTTTGGGCATGGTGCCTTATGCAGCCCACGTGGTGAGCCTTAACGCAGAGTCCATGTCGTATATGCCTGCGTTTGGGTTTTCAACTGCGGCATCTACCATGGTAGGCCAGAACTTAGGTGCCAAGCAGCCCAAAGCGGCAAAAGTGTCGGCCATCGAATGCTGGAAGATGGCGGCGGCGGTCATGGGAGGCATGGCTGTATTGTTCCTGCTGTTCCCGGTCGGCTTCATGAAGATATTTACCGATGACTCCAGGGTCTACCCGTATGCGTATTTGACTATGCGGATTATGGCATATATCCAGATACCTGAGTCCGTAGGGTTCGTGATGGGAGGTGCGCTCAGGGGCGCAGGAGATACCCGTACGGTGCTTGGTATCACCATGGCAGGGGCATGGGGCGTAAGGGTTGGTTTGGCACTGCTCCTCATCAGGCAGCTCGGAATGGGTCTGGAAGGAGCCTGGATTGCCATGGCAGCCGACTGGACGCTTAGGGCAACCTTTATGGTGCTTAGGTGGCGGAGCGACAAATGGCAGGAGATCAGGGTGTAGCTCCGGGAGTGTTAGATCAGAGGTTTCAAGGCGCCTGTTAAGGCGCCGTCTGCATCTTAGGGCGCCGTCCCTTGCCGAACAAAAGCCACCTTTTCCGCATACCCATATAGTAGCCTCTATCGCATGTACCGGAACCGCCCCCGGGAAACAGTGTTTCACGGGGCAACCTGGTGCAATGCAGCCGGGGCACTGGGTAAGAGGTGAGCTAAGTGGCGACGATTATCTATCCTCCCACCATACCGTGGCAGCGCCTGCAACAGAGGCCCCATCAGATGCTGCGGTATATGGCAAAATTGGGATACAAATGCATCTTCCACGATCCCGGTACCAGGGGGAGGAAGCCGCCCTTGCGCCAGATAGAGCCTGGCCTGTTTATCCTGAGCAGGGATGTGCCTCCGCCTGCCGCCGAGCTTGAAAGCCCGGTAATACTGTGGATAACCCTCCCCGAACACCATCTGCTTGCAGGCGGGTTCTATCAAGAGCAACTTATGATCTTCGATGTATGCGATCTGCCCCAAGACGAGTTTGACTACTGGAAACCTGAGTTTGACGAGGCGATGTCCAAGGCGGACCTGGTGTTTGCAGCCAGCCACCTCCTATATGGGAGATACCGCTACACGCACCATGCGGTACATTATCTGCCCAACGGCGCAAATTATGAAGCCTTCCAGCGGGTGGGCCCCCGTCCCGGTGATTTTCCAGACAGGCCCGGCCCGGTTGCAGGATTTCACGGTGCGCTGGCGTCGTGGATCGACTGGAACCTGGTCTATCATGTAGCCAAACGGCTCCCCCGGTGGAACTTTGTGTTCGTAGGGCCCCTTCTCAATATCACAGAGGACCGGTTGCCGTACGGGAAGAACATCTTTTACATAGGAGAAAAACCCTTCGAACAACTCCCCCATTACACCAACAGGTTTGACGTAGGCATCATCCCGTTCCAGGTAAGGGATATGACCGATTACTCGTGCCCTATCAAGATGTACGAGTATCTGGCATGCGGCAAGCCTGTGGTATCCACCCCCATCCATGAAGTGTCCTTGTGTGCTCTAGCCAGGATAGGGCGGAGCGCAGGAGAATTTGCAGGCCATATCGAACAGGCATATTCTGAGGTGCTCGCCAGGCCCGAGACAGCCAGACGGTACAAATCCTGGGCCAGGAGCAATTCTTGGGCACAAAGGGCCTCAGCCGCAGATAAGATCATCCGGCGTACTTTAGCCCGGGCAGTGGGATGAAGGATAACCATAGTCATTGATAGTATTGGTAAAGGTACCGATAAGTAGGGTTAGGGGTTTACCACGGTGCTTGTGGATGACAGATCCCCGTGGCTGAGACCTTATTATGCTTCCGGCGTATTTCTACTAGAGAAGGGCCGGTTAAGTCTGGGAGGCTTTCACGTCTGAAACAAGATACAGATATCATCAAGAAAGTCCAAGACGGTGACAGCGACGCCTTTAGCAGTCTTGTTGTAAAATATTATCGGGGTGTGTACAACCTGGCTTACCGGTTGACCGGGAATCAGGAAGATGCCATGGATATCAGCCAGGAGACATTCCTGAGGGCATTCAGGAACATTGATTCTTTTAAGCTGGGGCATCCCTTCAAGCCCTGGATCTATCGGATTGCACGCAACGCGTGCATAGACCGGGGGCGCAAATTAGGGAGATCCCTGCCTGAAGAATCCCTGGAGGGTAACGTGGTCACGCAAGTCAGGGCGTCGAGCCCCATGCCGGGCCCGGAGCAGCTGTACGACAACAGGGAGTTGCGGGAAATACTAGAGGACGCAATCGGGCAGCTGGATGAAGGTTACCGGGAGCTTATAATCCTTTTCCATTTAGAAGGGCTGTCTATCAAGGAGTGTTCGGAGATAACCGGGCTTAAGGGCGCCGTCATCAAGAACAGGCTTTACCGGGGACGGCAGGCACTGAGGAAGATTCTCCAGGAACGAGGTTTCAAGTGGTGACCTCAAAGCTGCCTTTGGACAGGAAGGGTACGGAGGTGGATCGGGTGGGTTCTGCCGGTTGTCCTGGTCAGAACGAAATCGAAGGCTATTTCTACGGGTACTTGTCGCCGCTAAGAACCCGGCTGGTAAAGTATCACGTGGAGAAATGTGCCCAATGTCAGAAGCGGCTTGAGGAGATAGAACGTTTTGACGACCTTTTGAGCAATATCCCCCTTGAGGAGCCTCCGCCGGAGCTTTGCAGCCGGATTATCGAATCAGTGCAAAACGAGCAATCCGCCAAGGATGCCAAGTGGCGCCAGCTCTTACGGCCTTTGCTTGGTGAAGATGTGTTTTCTGTCAGGGTCCGGTGGGCCGCCAGCATAGTGTTGCTCTTGCTCAACTTCTTGTTTTACCGGCGGTTCAGCTTAAGCGGCGGGCTTTTGGGCCCCAAGACTTACATCCTCGGCTGGGCAGATCTGAGGTTTATATATGACCAGCTGGTTTCGGGGGATTTGTGGGCCAACCTAAAGGCAGTTTTAGTTGCCTTACGGGCAGACGGCCTGTTTGCCCTTGAAATTATCACCGACGTATTACCAGGATGGTTTCCAAACGTATTAATTCTTGCGGGTGTGGTTGTAGTGGTATGGGTGGCTCATTTAGTGGTTTGTCGAAGTGAGGTAAGAAGAACATGAAGAAACTGTATAGATCGAGGAGACTCAGGGTTTTAGGAGGAGTGGCAGGAGGGCTTAGCGAGTATTTCGATGTTGATGTTACCCTTGTCCGTTTGGCAATAGCTCTGCTTACCGTGATTACTCCAAATATCATACTGGCCTATTTGCTTGCGTGGATCATCATCCCCGAAGCTCCCAGAGCAGAGCCATCGCCAGGCCAGCCGGGTACCCGGGCACAGGATGCCAAGTCCAAGGGGCAAGGAGAGGCATGCACTCAACCGGAGCCGGATAGGCCCGCAGATTCATCTGCCGATGACGCCCAGGCCAAAACAGCCGGTGCGCCTCTTCCTCCTACCGCCCGCGAGATCCTTGCTGCCGCTGGATTGGATCAGACACCAGAAGGCGAAGGTGACGGTGCCAGGGAACCGGCAGCGGAACCATCAGCTGGGCTCCCGGATGAGCAAGGGGAGTCTGAGAAGCCCGCCGATTGTGCCGTGAAGGAGCCTGGAGCGGAACCGGCAGAGGAACCGACAAAGCACGCTTCGGCGGAGAATGCGTCTCAGTTACAAGGCAAGCCGGCGGCCCAAGCCAAGCCATCGCCTCAGACCACGGAAGTCGACAGGAACAAGCAGTTTTTCGGATACCTTCTTATCGTCATAGGGGCACTTTACCTTCTTAAGCGATACATGCCGACCTACTGGCTCAGGATGCCTGTACGGTTCATCAGGACATGGTGGCCGCTTGTGATCATCCTGATCGGGGTGGCCATTGTCCTGAGCGTATTCAGGAGGGATCGCTAAGCCATGTCCAATCGTGTGGTAAACGGAATCCTGGTTATCGTCATCGGTATTGTGCTGCTTATGAACACTACAGGGTACCTGCCCTGGTCGGTATGGGATGTGCTGCTACAGTACTGGCCCCTGCTCATCATAGGTTTAGGAGTACAGCTTGCGTTTTCCAAATGGCGGATACCTGGAATTGCGTTGGCGCTTATCCTGGCATTGATACTGTCTGTGATGCACCCGTTCCCTGGGCAGCCGGGATGGCCTACGATGATGTTGTTCCGGAGACAAGGGGGATCCAATCCGGCTCTGCAATACTCTAAGCAGATTGAGGTCCCCCTTGATCCTGGGGTGTCCAAGTTGGAATTGAGGCTGGTTGCCCCCTCCCTGGAAGTCGAGACCAGGGGGGACACAGGCCTGGGCGCTTCAGAAACTGAGTATGCTATGGTGGGCGAACTCGCCTGGAATCGCCATGAACCCTTGGTTGAGACGGTGGTGCGGGGTGATGGTTCTACCGTTCACGCCAACATAGCATCGCCTGTGAGGGACGGTAAAGATGCAGGCAAGCAGAAATGGGACTTACGTTTCCATCCTTCCCTTCCGGCAGGGATTAAGGTAACCGCCGGTGCTGCGGCTCTCCGGTTTGACCTGGTGTCTTCCTATGCCGAGTCCTTGGATGTATCGGCCGGCGTGGCTGATGTGGAGATAGATTTCGGGCTGAGTGGCCAGCATTCAGTGGTTGACATCGCAGCCGGCGTGGTAGATGTAGAACTCTACGTGCCTGAGGCAGCAGGCCTTAAGGTTTCGGTCTCAGCCCCTCCGTTTATTGCCCGGGTCAAGACAGAAGACCTTGGGCTCATCAAGAAGGGTAATTCGTGGGTTTCACCGGATTTTGAATCTGCCTCTACCAAGATTGAAGTGAACGTGTCATGCGGAGCAGGCAATGTCCACATCAAGAAGTCCCGTTGACGGGATTGGATGCTTGGGCCTGCCTTAACCTCTTCATTGTTTTCCCACCCTGATTATTTCGCCGCCTGACTGGTTATATTATTCCAAAGCTATCCAGCCATGAACAATGCCAGAGGTGGCACAAGAGACTTATGCAGATAGGTGTTCCAAGGGCGCTTAGCTTCTACTATCTTTTTGCTTTATACAGAACTTTTCTGGGTGAATTAGGGGTAAGGTTCATCGAGACCCCTGCCTCTACAGCAAGGGACCTTGATAATTTGAGGCTGTGTCCAACTGATGAGCCGTGTATTTCCGTAAAGATGGCCTTCGCCCATGGAGCAAGCTTGCTGTCCAAAGGTGTGGATGCTCTGTTTATCCCGTCGGTGGTGTCCCTGGAGCCAGACAACTATTGCTGTCCCAAGATGATGGGCCTGCCTTCGATGGTAAAAGCCGGGTTGGAACTTGGTGATTCACAGATCATCAGCCCTGTGATTGACCTAAAAGACCACCCGCGTAAATGGGAGTCTACCTGGATCGAGGCCGGGAGGAAAATGGGGATAGCCGATGACAGCCGGATCAGGGATGCTTTGTGCAAGGGGCTTGCAGCTTGGAAGCAGGCGGAACATGATATGCACCGGTTTGGGATTTCCCTGAGGCGGCTGCTTGACCGCGGGCAGTATAGAAATCTTCCTGGTGATATGGTTTCCAGAGAAGGGTTTTCCACTGTCTGCGCTTGGGATGAGGCGTCGGGAGCCCAGAGCCGGGCAGTTGACTCTACCGCAGTCATGGGCCACGCCTACCTCATCCACGATCTGTTCGGGGACACCATCATCAAGTATTTGTCTGATTACGGTCAGGTGATCCTGCCTGAGATGATCCCCAGGGATAAATCCAGAGAAGAACTTAGCACCATCTTCGAAGGGGAAAAGATGTGGACCAATGAAGGCCACATCCTGGGTTCTTGCCTGTACCTAATACGCAACCGGAAGGTAGGCAGGATTGTGCTGGTGACGGCGTTTGCGTGCGGCCCCCTTTCCATCATCGAGAACTATGTGTTTTCCGAAGCGGAAAGGCACGGCATCCCTGTGCTCTACTTGTGTGTGGATGAACACACAGGCGAGGCAGGGCTTATCACCAGGCTGGAAGCGTTCATGGATTCATGCAGGTCCAGGGGGTCAAGCCGGCCCGGTGAGACGGCCGGTTGCATAAAGCATTGCAAACTGGACAGCCCAGCGGGGTTGCAGGAGGGTTTAACACAGGCGGCTCAGGGCCAAGATTCCGCCGCCCAGACCGGTTTTGCCCGGAGTACATCTGGCTCCGTCCAGTCTCCCGTGGGGATCGTTACCATGGGCCGGCTTGACATATCTTTGTCGGCGCTGATGAGGGAATTTGGGGTAGAGGCCAGGATTCCCAAGACCTTGTCTGAAGACATGGTAAATGCGGGCAGAGAGCTGGCTCCCGAGTTCATCTGCTATCCCATGGTGGTACTTCTGGGCCAGATGCGTGCCCTAATCGAGCAAGGGGCATCTCTTATCATCATGGTCCAGGGGAAGGGCAAGTGCAGGCTGGGTTGGTATGCCCAGGTTATGGAGACGATCCTCCGCCGGGCAGGCTATCCAGTGCGTGTGCTGGCCTTTGATTCCCCGTTTCCCTTAAGATCCCGTGGCCGGGAGTTCTTCAGCACCTGGAAGCGGATTGTAGGTGGCCCCAGGCTAAACACCATCATCCGGGCCGTGGCCTTAGCCCTCCAAAAACAGACCTTGGTCGACAGGTCTCAGGATGTCTTGAGGGAAGTAAGGGCTCTGGAGCAGGTAAGGGGCGCAGGCGACAAGCGGTACAATGAATTTTTGATGGAAATTGACAGGGCCAGAAACATGGCAGAGGCAAGGCGGGCTTTTGCCAGCTACATGCGGGACATGAAAACTATTCTCCGGGTAGAGCATGAGCCTCTCAAAGTACTCCTGGCAGGGGAAATTTATGTGATAAACGAGCCTTTCGTAAACAAGGATGTAGAAAAAACGCTGGGTTCCTTGGAACAGAGGGTCAGGGTATACCGCACCCTGGATGTAACCAACTGGCTCAATTGCCGGATTTTCAGGACCCCAGGGGCGATCATGGAATACCGCAAGACGGTAGATGCAGCCGCAGGGTACCTCCCGGTGGACGTGGGCGGGCACGGACAGGAATCAGTTGGGGAAGCGGTGCGGGCTTCCATGTCTGGCATGGACGGGGTAGTTCACCTGTTCCCGTTTACGTGCATGCCTGAAATAATAGCCCAGAGCATTCTGGTTAAAGTATCACAGGATCTGGATATACCCGTGCTGTCGCTCATGGTCTCAGAGCAGACAGGTGCAGCAGGCCTAAGGACCCGGCTTGAGGCTTTTTGCGACCTGCTCGAGGGCAGAAGAAAGAAGCTCGGCCAGAGCCAAATCAGCAAGGAGCGAATGGCAGGTACATGAAGGCAAGACAGCTGTTCTTGGGTGTAGACGTAGGGAGCGTTACCACGAAAATCGTCCTTATCGACACACACGGCAACGTGATATTTCAAGAGTACTTGCGCAACCAGGGCGGCCCCATTGCCGCGATTCAAAGGGGATTTAAGAAACTTTCCAAGGAAGGTCTGGTTGACTCCATAAAAATGGTGGGGACTACAGGGTCAGGCAGGCATCTGGCTTCTGTGATAATCGGTGCTGACACAGTAAAAAACGAGATATCAAGCCATGCCAAGGCTGCAGCGTTCTTGTTCCCCGATGTAGGTACCGTGATCGATATAGGCGGCCAGGATTCGAAAATCATCTTTTTCAAAGACGGATTTCCCGTAGGTTTCAACATGAACACGGTGTGTGCGGCAGGAACCGGTTCGTTCCTGGACCATCAGGCGACGAGGCTGGGAGTGACCATAGAAGAATTCGGTGAGCTGGCGCTCAAGTCCCGGGCCCCGTCCAGGATTGCAGGAAGGTGCGGGGTGTTTGCTGAGTCGGATCTCATCCACAAGCAGCAGCTGGGGTACAGGCGGGAAGACCTCATCGCCGGGCTGTGCCTTGCCTTGGCAACCAATTACATGACCAATGTTGCCAGGGGCCGGCCCATAAAGCCCAGGGTACTGTTTCAGGGCGGAGTTGCGGCTAATGCAGGGATGTTGTGGGCGCTCAAGCATAAGATCGGGCTGGACATCACAGTACCACCCTATTTCAAAGTAATGGGGGCCTTAGGCGCAGCCTTGTTTGCCCGGGAGAGGTTCCTGGACACGGAAGCACCTACCCGGTTCAGGCAGGTGGAGAAGATAGCATCTTCAGAAGCTTACACCATGGGGTTCCTGTGCGATGATTGCGGTAACAGGTGCGAGATACAGGAGATCTTTGTAGACGACGAGCTTGCGGCACGGTGGGGGTCCCGGTGCGGCAAATGGGAAGATCTGTCGCTGAGGCCAAAAACGCGGATATCTGGCAAACCTGCTGATGAACGCCAAGGAAACCTGTGATAAGATTAGCAGAGAAACTGACTAAGACACCGCAGGTAATCAGTGCATTTTAGCGAAGCGTAGTTCATCTGTTTTCATACAGCGTGTCATGCCGGAGGAAGGGTATGCTCAAAATTGTACATACTGCAGATGTCCATGCAGGCAGGCCCCTTTGCTTTGAACTTGAGGAAGAACGCCGCTACATAAGGCGGCGGGAGGTCGAAACCGCGCTATGGCGGATAGTGGATTTCGTCAAAGAAGAAAACGCCCAGATCTTGCTCATAGCAGGTGATGTATTTGAGCATCTTTATGCCCGCCCGTCGTGGGTAAAGGATCTGGCTTCATTGTTTTCTACCATCCCTGAAACCCGGGTGTTCATCGCTCCCGGCAACCACGATCCGCTGTTGCCCGATTCGCTGTACTTCAGCGTGGATTGGCCTGATAATGTCACGATCTTCGATTCTGCCGGCATTGGCAGGGTCTCGTTTGAGGCAAACGGGATAGAGGTAGATGTGTACGGCCTGGGCTGGGCGGCTTTTGTCCAGCGGGATCCGTTGCTAAGTAGCTTTAGGGTAGCGCGCCGGGACCGCCTAAACATTGTGCTCCTCCACGGGGACCTGGCTGACCAGTCGGTGTATCTCCCGATAAAACAGGAGCACATTGCAAGCTCAGGGGCAGCTTATTTTGCCCTGGGCCATATCCACGTGCCCATGGCCAGAAACATCGCCGGAACCACCGTGGTTTACCCAGGGTGCCCCGAACCCCTGGATTTCGGAGATGAAGGGCAGCGGGGAATTTACCTGGTGACTTGCACCGGGCCTTCAGAAGTCTCAGCTGAATTTGTTCCAATGGCGGTGCGTACCGTGAGGGCTGTCCAGGTTGATCTTACCGGACTTGATACCGGCGAGCAGGTGAGAAATGCCATAATGGCTGTAGGGAGCCCTGAGGACAGGCGAAGGGATATGTGGAAGATAACCCTTAGGGGGCGGCTCAACCCTGAAATTGAGCTTGACCTGCCAGGCTTGCGCCACGAATTTGCAGACGAGTTTTTCAGCCTTCGCCTGGAGCCTGAGTTTGTGTTGGACTACGACCTGGATCTTCTGTTGGCGCCGGAAAACCAGAGCCTTGAAGCCCGGTTTGTCAAAAAACTTATGGAGCTTAAGCGCCGTTTACAACAAACAGGGGATGCCCAAGAGGTGGACATTATCGAACGGGCGATGTACTACGGCCTCGACGCGCTGAGGCAGGGTGAGATCATCACCAGAAGGAGGCTGGACTGACTTGAAGCTCAAGAGCCTCTGGCCCCTGGCTTTTGGCAAATTTCATGCAAGCGAGCCTATAATACTGGAAGATGGGCTTAACATAATCACCGGGGACAACGAAAGCGGTAAATCCACGCTGGCTGCGTTCATTTTGGGGATGCTGTACGGTTTCAAAAAAGAAGGGCGCACCAGGGTTTACAGGACTCCTGAATTTGACAGGTACAAGCCTTGGGAAGGCCAAGAGTACCGAGGTATCATGGTTTATGAAGCCGGCGGCAGGGTTTACCGGGTGGAGAGATGGTTTGAGCCCGACATCACCAAGATTTACGACGACGTAACAGGGGAAGAAATTACCCATGAATTTGTGCAGGATTCCCGCAAAGAGTACAACTTCGCCCAGCTGCACCTGGGGCTGTCTGCTAAGGAATTCCGCAACACTATCTGGATAGGCCAGCTTGGAAGCGGCCAAGACGGGGACCTGGGCCTGGAGATCCAGGGCAAGCTCGAAAATATACTCCAAGGCACCGAAGACGATCTTTCTTTCACCAAGGCTTTGGCGGTGCTCAACGTGGAGCGCGCCAAGATCAAGACCCCCAGGAGCGCCCGGGCCAAGCTGGATGTGGTATTAGAACAAAAGGCCGAGCTTACCCGGGAACTCGAAGAAGCCCGGGAAAGGGAAGCTCAGGTAAGGAAAGTCATGGTGGAACTCCGCCGGCTCAGGCAGGAAGAAGCGGCGCTGGCCCGTAAGGCTGAGGAGGCGTCCAGGCAGGTAGACTGCATAAGGGCGTTTTTGCTGAGGAAGGTGGTGTCCCAGGCCAGGGAGCTTAAGCAGGAGATAACCGGGCTTGAACACACCCTGAGCCGCTTGGAATGGGCACAGCAGCTTCCCCACAATATCAAACAGGATCTGCAGCAGCTGGTCCACAGCAAGCAAGACCTGGAGGCCAGGATAAATGAGGTCCGGGCGGAGCTCATGAACCTGGAGGCCAAGAAACAGGCGCTTACGGAGGAACTAGGCCAATACGACAGGGTGCTTTCTACTGGGCTTACCCAGGAGCAGGTGTCAGGGATGTACTCGAAATACCTAACGTGTAAAGCAGGTGCGGGCAGGAGCGAAAGGCATGCTAATGAAGCCAGGCGCATGCTGAGGCGTCTGGAACAGCAGGCAGCTGATATGGGCCATCTGTCTGACGTAGAGGCAGCGCTGGCAGAGGCCGAAAAGCTTCAAGAGATTGTGGTGCTTTCAGAGCGGGAAAAGTCAAAACTCGATGTGGAATTGGAGCAAGCTAAAGCCGGGCTGGCCCAGGCCGACGTAAGGGGCGCAGGGGGCTGGCTGTACGCCTTGTCCCTTGGGGTGCTGGGCATAGCGATTGCCCTGACTATCGTCGGGCTGCCGCTGGCTGTACCTGCGTTTGCAATAGCAGTGGTAGTTTTCGGTATCGGGTCATACACGCGGAAAAAGGCGCTGGATGTAAGGTTCCAGGCAGAAGAAGTGTACAACCAAGCAGCAGCCATGGTTGAAGCCCAGGAAAAAAGAATTGCCCAAGCCAAGGCAGAGTTGTATGATTTCCTGGAACTTTACGGTGCAACTTCGGTGGAAGAGTTGCGCCGCCGTTTCCATAAGGTGTCTGAATTCCACACCCGCCTCTTAAACGCCAAAGAGCAGTATGACTTGGCCCACAGGTATTGGTATGAGTCGTCACAGGAGTTTTCGGCTACCGAAAGGGAACTGATGTCGGTGCTCATGAAGACAGGGTGTCTTGCCCCGGGGCAGGCGGTTACTGAAGCGGCGGTGGACATGCTCCGGGCTAAACTCAAGCAAGCCGCCGCTATACAGGGTGAAATAGGGAACGTTGAGCGCAGGGTGAAGGAGTTTGAAGGTGTGCTGTCCAAGCTGCGGGCAAGGCAGGAGCAACTCAAGCAGGCAGAGACACGGCTGCTTGAGGCTGCCGGCGTGGCAACCCTGCAGGAACTTCATGACAAGATCGCGGCCCACGAAGAATATGAGGATACCCTCAAGGCGCTGGGACACCTCAAGGAAAAACTAAGCGCTGTACTTGCAGGCAGAGATCTCGGGGATTTAGAGGCAGAACTGGACAAGCTGGAACAAGCAATTGGTGGAGATACTATGGCCGGGTTGGCTGGTGAGCTGGTTGGATCAGGGCTTGGATCGGGCTTGGGTTCAGGCTCAGGTTTGGACTTAGGCTCAGGTGTCGGTTCGGCTCTGGGTTCGGGGCCAGGGTTAGGTTCCGGCGGGCTTGACGGTGGCTTTACGGCAGACAGTGTGTCTGAAAAGGATTATCAAGAGGCGCAAAGGCATTTGAGCCAGCTTAGATCTGAACTCGGCCGGCTTAGGGAACGCAAAGCGTCGCTGGAAAAGGAAGCCTACCTCAGGCAGCGTGAAGGGCGGCCTGTGTATTCCATAGAAGAGGATCTTGCCAGGGTATCGGAAGTTGAAAGAGAACTAATCCAGGACAAAGCAGCTTTGGACCTGGCGCTTGAAACCCTGGAGGACCTGTCCAGGAACCTGCGCCGTGAGTTTGCGCCGTTGCTTAATGAGAGGACCGGGGAGATCCTCAAGCAAATCACCCAGGGCAAGTATTATGAGACAAGGATATCTCCAGACCTTGAAATGAGCGTCATCCATCCCGGGCACAAATCCCAAACGCCCATTGCCAACCTGTCCTGCGGCACAGTGGACCAATGCTACTTTGCCCTCAGGGTGGCTGTGGCTGAACTCATAGTAAACAAGGATTCATTCCCCTTTTTCCTGGACGATTCTTTTGTGCAGTACGACGACAAGCGGCTTGAAGGGGCACTCAAAATCGTGTCAGAGCTTTCCAAACGCCATCAGATCTTGCTGTTTTCGTGTCACGGGCGTGAGCAGGCGGTAGCCGAGAAACTTGGCATCAGGTGTAACCTTGTGGACCTTAACCGCCTTGGGGAGACGATGGGCTGAGCATGAACCTCCACGGGTAATGCCTGGCTTCACCTGCGTAATCAATGCCTATCCTGGGTGTTGTAATTATCTCAAGCTCCCGGGTTAAGTCCTTTCCCGGGGGCTTGGCTATGTAGAGGTTCCCCGTTACAAGATCGGCCCCGTTATGGTGACTGCTGATCCCCATGGCTTGGCACAGCCTTCCAGGGCCTGTTGCCAAGGGGAGCTTGCCCTTCCTGCGTTTGAGCATTATGTCTTCTCCGAGCACCGGTTCTACCGACCTTACTAGCACCGCGTGGGGGATTCCCTCTCGGAAGGCAACTACATTGAAGCAGTAATGCATGCCATACACAAAATACACGTAGGCAATTCCAGGGGGGCCGTACATCGTCTCATTGCGCTGGGTCCTCCGCATGTTGTACCCATGGCATGCCCTGTCCTCAGGCCCTGCGTATGCTTCGGTTTCGGTGATCAGCCCGGCGGTAATGCCGTCACCGGTCTGGTGGACGAGCAACAACCCCAGCAAATCTGGAGCTAAATCCAGGGCACTCCGGGCATAGAATTCTCTGGGCTGCCGCTTTGACCGTAGGATGATCTCCTGCGGCTCCCTGTCTCTCAGCGCAAGATATTCATTTACAGCTATAGACCTGTACGGTGCTGGTTTTTTCATGTACTCTGAAATTAGTGCCCAAGATATTCTCAAGTCCCAACAACGATTATATCATCACCTCGTTTCCTGGTTGCAGTTTGCGCTGTGACAGTAGTTCGGGACTTCTAGCTTGTGTGCCCGTGATCAATCATGAGCAAGACACAAACAAGGGATAATCAAAGGAGGTAAATCTCATGTCCAAGGTGTCGGCCGTTTTGTATGAAGACAGGATCGAGTACAGGGATTCAGAGGATCAGGAACTTGTAATCGATTCAGAAGGCGCCAGCCCCATGGAATTGCTCCTTATGGCCGTTGCCGGATGCAGCGGGCTAACCCTGGAATCATTGCTGGAGAGGGACGGGTATACACCTGACAAGGTTAAGCTCACAGTTAGAGGTATAATTAGCGACAAGGCGCCCAGGAGGTATACAGAAATAAACGTGGACTACGATATTGTGTGCGAGGGGCTGGATACAAACACTCTCGAGAAGTACCTGAAGATTACAGAGAGGGTATGCCCTGTCGTCCAATCTTTGAATGCCACGGTTCACCTTACCTATACGTTGAACCAGCAGACGTACCAGTAACATGATATTATGTGACATGCATAGCGAGGTGTTCTTGATGAAGCAAATCCCTATTGGCACTAAAGGCAGCAAGTCAGTAAAGGTGACTGAAGATACACTCGCTTCGGCTACAGGCAGTGGTGCCGTAGACGTGTTTTCCACACCCAACCTGGTACTCCTCATGGAAGAAGCCAGCGTTGAGGCAGTCAAGGATTACCTCGAAGACGGGGAGACCACAGTGGGTACCATGGTGAACATAAGGCATCTGGCAGCTACGCCCCCCGGGCTCACTGTGACCGCAACAGCCGTGCTCACTGAGGTTGACGGCAGGAGGCTGGTGTTTGAGGTGAGCGCCCATGATGGCGTGGACATAGTGGGCCAAGGCACCCATGAGCGGTTCGTGGTGGATCGAGCAAAATTTATCGAAAAATCTCTTCGTAAGACGGTTATCCACAAGGAACCACACATATAGTGTCGAATATGGAGAACGCAGATATATATGGTGCCAACACATGTTTGGATCTACTAAATTATATGATCCAATGTGTGAAAAGCCCTTCATAGGCATACCCGGCCAAGGGTATGCCGGCCTTTCCGGCTAGGTGGTCCTAATGGAGGGTAGTGGCACCAACAATTTTGGCCTGACGCAGATAAACTCATGACCGGGGTGGACAACTTTGAAGTGCCCTTATTGCGGACATCTTGATTCCAGGGTGATAGAGTCAAGGACCACTGAGGAAATGACTGCCGTGAGGAGGCGTCGGGAATGCCCTGATTGTAAACGCCGGTTCACTACCTATGAACGTATTGAGGGGCAGCCTCTGGTAGTCATAAAGAAGGACGGTAGTAGAGAGGCTTTTTCAAGGGAAAAGATCCTTAACGGAATGCTCAAGGCATGCGAAAAAAGGCCAATCCCTCTTGATGTGTTGGAGCAGGCATCTTTCGACATCGAAAAAGAAGTCCGTGACACAGGCAAGGGCGAGATTAGTTCCAGGCAAATCGGGGAACTTGTCATGGATAGGCTCAAAGAGATCGATGACGTGGCTTATGTCAGATTTGCATCGGTCTACCGAGAATTCCGTGACGTTGACAGTTTCCTCAAGGAAGTGGAGCGGATCTTAGACGAGAGGAGCCGGCAGCGCGGATAGCTTGCATAGCGTGACAGCCCGGCTCGATTTTTGAGTTAGGTGGGAGGCTGTTTGATGTCCAAAGAATTAGATCTGATTGAAGGGGAGTTTTCAGAAAACGCCATAGCGGTGCTGGAGCGGCGCTACCTGAGGAAGGACAAGAGCGGTAAGCCCATTGAAACTCCGATGGAGATGTTTTGGCGGGTAGCCAGGAACATAGCTCTAATGGATATCCTCTACCATCCCCAGGTCTATTCCGGAGGGAGGCAGGACGGAGCTGAAGCTGATGCCACCCGGGACGGAGCGGAGCAGAGCGCAAAACAAGCCAAGCGGTCTAAGAAGCAGGCTGCGCGGAAGTTGCCCGGGATATCAGACAAAGACTGGGCAACCCTCAAGATGGCTTTTGAAAGGTTTGAGTCAAAAGGGCTTATGAAAGTCTCTTGGCCTGAGATGAAGCAGTTTACCGAGGCCAATGAAGATTACATACTCGACAGGGCGCTTGAGTTCTACAAGGTCATGGTAGAGCGTAAGTTCATGCCCAACTCTCCGGCGCTTATGAACGCAGGCCGCGACTTGCAGCAGCTGTCCGCATGTTTTGTGCTGCCTGTTGACGACTCAATGGTCAGCATATTCGACTCACTTAAGCATGCTGCTTTGATCCACCAGTCGGGGGGAGGGACAGGTTTTAGTTTTTCAAGGCTGCGTCCAAAGAACGACGTTGTACGTTCAACCGGCGGCGTGGCATCGGGGCCCGTATCTTTCATGAAAGTGTTTAACGCTGCCACCGAAGCGGTGAAGCAAGGTGGTGTGCGCCGGGGTGCCAACATGGGGATATTGCGTGTAGATCATCCGGATATATTGGAATTCATAACATGCAAGACTGACACGAAGGAACTTACCAATTTCAATATTTCCGTTGGTATCACCGAAAAGTTCATGCAGGCGGTAGAGGCAGGCGAGGATTACGAACTCATCAACCCCAGGAACCGCAAGGTCACAGGTAAGCTCAACGCCAGAGAAGTGTTTGAGAAAATTGTCGACCAGGCGTGGCGGAACGGCGAGCCAGGGATCGTGTTCCTTGACCGGCTCAACAAGGACAACCCCACGCCTGAGCTGGGGGAGATCGAAAGCACCAATCCGTGCGGGGAGCAACCGCTGTTGCCCTATGAGGCATGCTGCCTGGGTTCCATCAACCTGGGTGCTTTCACAAGAGCCGTATGGCAGGAAGGATTACCCGGCACTGCCGATCCGGATCTGTTCATAGATTGGAAAGGCATGGCCGATGCGGTAAGGCTGGCCGTCCATTTCCTGGACAACCTGATCGATGCCAACAAGTATCCCTTGCCTGAAATAGATAATATGTCCCATGGCAACAGGAAAATCGGCTTGGGCGTAATGGGCTGGGCTGATATGCTCCTGGATCTTGGCATCCCGTACAATTCTGAACAGGCGGTTAAGCTTGCCGAGCAGGTCATGGAATTTATCGAGAAAGAGTCGGTTGAGGCGTCTAAGGAGCTGGCCAAGACCCGAGGGGTTTTCCCCAATTGGGAGAAGAGCATTTACGCAGACAAAGGCATCAGGCTGCGCAATGCTACCACGACCACTATCGCTCCTACGGGAACCATCAGCATAATCGCCGGTGCATCGTCGGGAATAGAGCCGCTGTTTAGCATAGCTTTTACCCGGAACGTGCTGGATAACAAGAAACTTGTGGAAGTTAACCCGAGATTTCAGCGTGTGGCTGAGGCAAGGGGCTTTTACAGCCAGGAACTAATGGAGAAGATCGCTGAGCACGGCACCTTGCACGGCATTTCCGAAGTGCCCGACGATGTAAAGCGCATCTTTGTGACCGCCCACGAGATTACCCCTGAATGGCACGTTAAGATGCAGGCGGCATTTCAGAAGTACACCCACAATGCGGTTTCAAAGACCGTAAACTTCCGCCGGGAAGCCACCAGGGAAGACGTGCGTGACGTGTTCATCCAAGCGTACAAGCTGGGTTGCAAGGGGGTTACCGTGTACAGGGATGGCAGCCGCGAGGAACAGGTTCTCACGGTGGGCGCCAAGACGGTTACTGACCCTGCCGGTGCAGCTGCCGCAGAGCCGGGCGCTCAGCACACCGAAGTAGAAGGCGTGCCGGGCCCGGGCAAGAAGGGCAGGGTCAACGGTGTCTGGGGACGGATTAGGCCCATCGAACGGCCTGCTACCTTGGAAGGGTTTACAACCGCCAAGGAGACGCCTGTGGGCAAGCTATTCCTTACCCTCAACGCTCTGGACGGCCATCCGGTTGAGCTGTTCGCCCAGATCGGCAAGGCTGGCAGCGATGTGGCGGCGTTTACCGAGGCGATTGCCAGGCTAATCTCGATTGCCCTTAGGTCCGGCATCGACCCCCAGGAGATCGCCGACCAGCTCATGGGTATCGGCGGTTCCAGGAGCATAGGGTTTGGGCCCAACAGGGTGCGTTCGGTGCCTGATGCGATAGGGCAATTTATCGATGAGTATGTGAACCATATCCGCAAAGGCGAGGAAGAAGCTGAAGAGGAGATTATCCCTTATCAGGACGAGCTGCCTCTGCTTCCGGGCAAGCGGTTCAACTTGTGCCCTACATGCGGCACATGGAACCTGGTTCATGTAGAGGGCTGCCAGAAGTGCCTGGCTTGCGGATACAGTGAGTGTTGAGAGTGTCTTGAGATACAGGTGCGTGGTTTGAAAAGCACCAGCCAGGTGGTATAGCGCATGGCAGCCGGCCTTACGCCGGCAGCAGTACAGGCAACAGAGGGGCGGGCAACCGCCCCTGTTTCAATTTCGCCCAATACTGCGAGGTGTATATAATAGACTTGGTGCAATTGGAAGTTACATCCTATTATGTCACTTGGGTTTGTCATCTGCTCTCATGTGCTTGCTGACGATAGAGGAAGCTCTAGTTCTAGCAGGAAGAGCGGTCTTGTTGTCGAAGTCCTCCATAGACTTCGTCCAGTGGGTCCGTAGGTTCCTGGATTCATCCTTTCGAAAGGAGAAGCTAGAATGCTTAGAGGCATCTTTGCTCCGATTCCCACTCCCTTTGTAGACGAAGCAAAGGCCGAAATCCGCGCTGCTTTGGAAGAACTGGGGCTTGTGTGACGGTGCCAAACCTGCCCAAAGCAAACAGTGATCAATTGGCGGGTAGAAGGCACTGTGGTGAAGAAGCCTTTCAGCAGGAAGTATGATGAGGGGAACATAGAAGTTGTAACGAAGGGAGATACGCACCATATGAAACCAAGGAATCCTAAACACAAGCTGTTGCTAGGGCCGGGGCCCAGCAACCCTGATCCACGAGTGCTCAGGGCGATGTCAGAGCCTACCCTAGGCCACCTGGATCCTGATTTTGTGGCCATAATGGACGAGACTACCGAACTGCTCCGGTATGTTTTCGGTACCGAAAACGAACTTACCATCCCCATCTCCGGTACAGGATCAGCAGGCATGGAGACGGCTCTGGTGAACTCCTTGGAACCCGGGGACAAGGCTATCATCTGCATCGCAGGAGTGTTTGGCGAGCGGATGGCAGATCTAGCCGGGCGCATGGATGTCGAAGTTATCCGGGTGGATGCGCCCTGGGGCAAGCCGGTTGATCCTGAGGATGTGCGCCTAGCGGTCAAGCAACATCCCGATGCAAAAATCGTGGCGATTGTGCACGCTGAGACCTCCACCGGCGTACTTCAGCCCTTGGAAGAAATCGCGCAGCTAGCCCATGAAAACGGCATGAGAATCGTAGTTGACGCCGTGACCTCCCTAGGTGGCATGGAAGTGCCTGTAGACAGGCTTGGGCTGGACTTTGTATTCTCAGGCACCCAGAAATGCCTAAGCTGCCCGCCTGGTTTGGCGCCCATTACCGTGGGCGAAAGGGCTCTCGAGTTTATCAGAAACCGCAAGACCAAGTGTCCGAGTTGGTACCTTGATCTGTCCATGATTTCAAGGTACTGGGGTGGCGAAAGGTTCTACCATCATACTGCGCCCATAAACATGATCTATGCCCTCAATGAATCTTTGCGGATAATCAAAGAAGAGGGCTTAGAAGCAAGGTGGGCAAGGCACAAGCTCAACCAAAAGGCACTCATTGCAGGGCTGGAAGCCATGGGGATGAAACTTGTGGTTGACCCCGAGTACCGCCTGCCCAGCCTTACCACCGTGTACTTCCCTGAAGGGATAGAAGACGTGCCCGCACGCATGAAACTCCTTAACGAGTTCGGCATAGAAATCGGTGCCGGGCTTGGGGACTTCAAGGGCAGAGTATGGCGTATAGGGCTTATGGGCACAAATTCCACCAAGCCCAATGTGCTCTTCCTGTTGGCTGCACTTGAGGACGTGCTTGTGTCCATGGGCGCAAGAGTGCCTCAAGGCGCAGGCTTGCAGGCTGCTTCTGAAGTGTACAGGGGGGCGTAGGCCAACAGCTTGCTTGATAACAAGGCCCGGCGGCGCTGACGCCCCGGGTCTTTGTCATGCAGGAGATATTGCCCGGGCGATGTCATTTAGGTCAGTAGTCAGCCGGGCAGGGGGAAGGCTCTTTAGGATGAAAGCCCCATAAGGCTTGGTGATTATGCGTGAATCAAGGATCACCACCGCTCCTCTGTCTGACTTTGACCGGATGAGCCGTCCGAAACCTTGCTTGAGTTTGAGAGTGGCTATGGGCAGGGAGTAGTGGATAAAAGGATTGAGCCCTCGTTCCTTCCAAAGGATCTCCCTGGCTTCCATCACAGGGTCTTCGGGCACGGGAAAAGGCAGTTTAGCCAGGACCACGCACGACAGGGCATCACCCGGTACGTCAACTCCTTCCCAGAACGAATCCAAGCCCATGAGCACTCCGTTTCCGGCGTCCTTGAACTCTCTGAGGAGGGTCTGGCGGGGCCTGTCGCCTTGGACAAACACGGGATAGCCTTTTGCTTCGATCTGGTCTTTGATCTTGCTGCTCACTGCTTCCATCGATTTCTTTGACGTAAACAGCACAAACATCCTGCCTTGCGCCAGGTCAACGATTTCCAGGACCATATCGGCCACATAGTCGTCATACTCAGGGCTGTTAGGTTGATTTCCCCGGACATCCCGGGGTATGCACAGGCAAGCTTGGTTGGGATAGTCAAACGGGGAATCGATAATCGCTTCATCTGCATCTATTTCTAACTGGCGCTTGATGTAATCAAACGAGCCGCCGGTGGACAGGGTAGCAGACGTAAGGATGGCAGTAGGCACCGACGTCCAAAGGTTTTCTGCAAGATAGGGGCCTACCTCAAGAGGTGCACCGTGTAAAGTCACATGTTTTTGCCGCCCGCGGCCTTCCATTTCGGACCAGTACACAAAAGCATCGCCGTCGCCCTCCAGGGCGTTTAGATTGTCCAGCACCTGGGCCATCTCTAAGTAACGCCTGGAAAGAGCATTGGCTTCGAAGCGGTCTTCGTCTGACAGGTCCAGGCTTGCCCACTCTGCAATGAGCTTAGACATATCCCTTAGGGACTCAGGAATCTTGTCATCTATGCTGCCGGGTTCCTGCAACCTGAACTTGTCTCTGCCTCCGTACCGGAAAGGGTTTACTCTTTGCTTGGCCTGCTTGTACAAGAGGTCAGGAGCTAAGGCTGTCAGGCTTAGGTCCATAAGGCCCAACAAGTGGGCAAGGGACGATTCCACCCGGGACCGCTCGTGGGCGGAGAGCAGTTGCGACATGGGTTCCCGTGAGATGAACCTCACCGTATCGTCGGCAAGGCGCCTTAGGTGATTGTGGCCTACGTTGAAAGTCATGCTGTCTCTGAACACCGTCTCTAGGTGGTGCGCTTCGTCGAAGACCACTGCTTCGAACCCTGGCAGAAGGGACACGCTGCCTGCAGTATCCCCGACAATTCTCAAGTTTGCGGCAAAAAGCGCATGGTTGACCACAATCAAATGACAGCTTTCAAGGTGCCTCCTGTGCCTCTGGTAGAAGCAAGATTCTCGGAAGGGGCATTTCCCCGACATGCACCTTATGCTTTCAGAACACAGTTCGCTCCACAGCTGGTTGGGTATATGGAAAGGCAGTTTATCGCGGTCGCCGTCCCATGAGCCCTCGTCAATCACCTCAGACAGCATCTGAAGCTTTTTTTCCTCCTCGTCAGCCTGTACAAGCTGCAGCCTGCGTTGGGTTTCATCGTATACCCTGGCCCATTTACGCAGGCAGAGGTAATGGTTCCGCCCTTTGAGCAGCGAGTAGTTGAGGGTGCCCAGCTCCTCAAGCATTTGTGTGACCAGGGGGATGTCTTTGTTGACCAACTGCTGCTGGAGGTTGACCGTGTATGTTGACACAATGGCCCTTTTGCCCGTGGTAAGGCACCAGTAGGCTAAGGGGAGGAGGTAGGCCAGGGATTTGCCTACACCTGTTCCGGCTTCCACCAGCAGGTGCTTCTTAGAAGCCAGGGCGTCGTGGACCAACCTGGCCATTTCTTGCTGCTGGGGCCTCTCTTCAAATCCGGGGATCAAGGCGGACATGGTGCCTTTGCTGTGAAGGGCTTCTTCAATGTATCGATTGTCTTGTAGTGATGGAATCGCGTTCAGGCCGGAATCCTCCTTGGACCAATGGGTTGACCTTACAGCACGGTCCTATATACCCACATTCTGTATCAGGCAATATTCTATCATGTTTCCCGGCCCGTTTGCCCAGGGATTGGTTTTTCAACTATAATGCCGGCGGATTGGGGGGCTGACGCTGGTGCATGGGTGTATGAATGTACCGGTGTAACTTGGGATGGTACGCTATCTGCTCCAAGGATTGGTTTTTCGCTGTGTCCCGGCATCTGACTTGCGGGTGGACCAACTGTACTTTGTTTGGCTTGTTCTGCTATTGCCGGGTTTGTCGCTATTATTCGATGGCTTATTGCTGCTTCCTTTGTTGCTGCCTGCCTTGTTGCCGGAAGGTTTGTCTGCGTCTTGACTGTTGCCTTTGACGTTGCCCGGGTTGCTGCCGGAAGGTCTGTTCCCTTGTTGGTTGTTGCCTTTGGCACTGCCGGGGTTGTGATCCGATGACTTGCCTGTCTGCTGTTTGTCTGCTTGCGAGTTGTTCTGCATATTTCCTGGCTTGGATGACTGGGCCTGCTTGACCTTTTCGGCCCATTGCTTGGCAAGCTCGGTCAGGTAGTGACTATCCAACTGCTGGCTTTTCTGCTTTATTGTCTCAAGGCCCGGTTTGGGAATGCTTACCCTGAAGTTCGGCTTCTTTAGCTGGCCTGGAGGTACGTTGTATTTGGAGTCCGTGCCCTTGAATTGTCCGGGTTGTTCCTTTTTGTTGTTGCTTGCCTGGTTCCCTGCCGGCTTTCCGAGAGCTTGAGTGCCATTAGTTGAGCCTGCTGCGGAAGAGTGTTTGCCGGTTGCTCCTTGGAAGGTTGGACCATTGCCCTGTGAGCCCTTGCCAGAGGTCTTGTCGGTGAAGTCAGTGCCCGCAGGGCCCTTACCGGTTGAGCCTTTGACGGTTTCAGACTCCATTTCAATTCCCAGCTTGTCACTAATTGCACTTATGTCGGATTCACCAGCCGATTGGGCCCCTCTGGCTACAGGCAGGTCAATTCCGGCCTGCCCCCGGCTTTCCCGGAGTTCATGGAAGAGTGCCCACAGCACGGCCCGGGTAGCGGAAATCCTGAGCTCTTTGGCAATCTCCCGGGTCTGCCTGTCAAGCCTGATGTGACTTATGCTTGCCGGACTGAAGGATATCTGGGTCCCGGAGCCCTGAAGGTTCTTGGATTGTTGAGCTTCCTTGTATGCTTTTTCAGATGTGCCTCCCGATTTGGGATTTGTCTTAGGTGCTCCGTTGGTAGCTTCTTTAGAAACTTTTTGAGCGGTCTTTGCGGTTTGTTTTGCGGCTTTTTGCGCTGCTTTTTCCACGTCTTTAAGGATCTTTTCCTCGAGGCGGTCCAGCAGGGAATTCTCCTCTACACGATCTTCCATAGGGATGATGCCGATTACCACTTCAGGCTGCTTGTCTTCCTGTCTTTCTCTAAGCAGGGCTTCTACGGCGCGGTCTACCGGTTTCATGTATAAATTGATGGAACTTGCCAGGCGCTGGCTTTCTTCGTCGAAGCAGGTGACTGACTTTATCAGCCCTTTGTCGTTTACCTCTAGTTCCAGGCTGACGGGTGCGTCCACCAGGTCAATCGTCACCCATGCAACTGCCGGCCGTGCTTCCAGATACTTGTTATATCCAAAGAACGAGGTGCAAAGTATAAGCGAGGCCACTGCCGCAATAGGGAGGAGGCGTTTTTGCAGGAACCGGTAAACAGCATGGCTACGGGTGCGTCTGCTTATGTGGCTGCCTGTGGTTGAAATACCGGACATGTTGGGCAAAATAATCTGCTCCCCGACCATGTACACGCTGTTCTTGATCGGGATGAACAAGAATTGCCCGTCGGATGTAAGCACGGTAATTCCGTCTTTAGATGTTTCAACCACCAAGCCCTGTTTGGAATTCAACTCACGTCACCACTTTCAGCCAAGAACCTCTTTCAGTCACAAACCTCAAAGTACCCTTCCATGCTCGGATAATCACCGGACATGGCAATAGCTACTGCAGTAATATACACTTTCTGCCTTTCGATCGTCTTTCGCGAAACCCGTTTGTCCTCCGGCACTGCAGACAGCAACTGATCGACGGGGATCTTGCGCGTCTTAAAGAACTGCCTTCTTAGCTTGTCGTTTTCGACGATGACCTTAGCCATATACATTGCTCTTTCCCGCGCGTCTTTGTGTTTCGGGGTAGCTTCCACCACCTGGCCTATGGTCAGCCCGAACTCTTTGAGCGTATCCTTCCAGTTTTCAATGTCATCCTTCCGTTCCACTGCGGCTTGCCAATCTTCCGTGGTATATGTCAAGCAAGATGGGTCGAAATAGCCTTCGTGCTCATTTCCTTGTCCGTCCCTTGCCACCATTGTCGAATAGGGTATTTCCCTGTGTCTGGATTGTTTCCGGTAATAGTCGATGAGCCTGCGCCGTATCACAGTAGCAGCAAAAGCCAGAAATCCCGGCCTCTTGCTCTTGAAGGCGTCAATGGCTTCGTTGAAAGCAGAAAGGGCTACACTAGCCTCATCGTCTTCCCCCAGGACCACGTACCGCTTGACGCTGGAAGCGGCGGTCTTGAGGATGAAAGGCGTGTAGTCCCTGATCAGGTCATCCCGGGCATGTATATCACCATCACGGGCGCGTGCCACCCGTGCTTCCACTGTTTCCTGTTCAGTATGTTGTTTAGCCATTTCTAAACTCAAGACTGTATTCACCATGTGAAGTGTTCGCTTCACCTACTTTCAGTTCCTGCAACTTATGTGGGTTACAGTATGTATTACCGGTAATTGGCAGTAGCTCGCTCGCACAACGGTTTGACCTTTTATGAACATAATCGAAGCGGGCTGATTTTTCTTGGAACGCGGGAAGCACCGGCCGATTCCAGGCCTGGTGAGGCTTGGCGGCCTATTTTCAACGTAGGACCACAAAAATCAATTGAGCTTAGAAGGACTTTCCGGCGGGATATGGTATACATATATATGTACAAAACATATATATGGCACCAAATCCGCGGTTCTGCAAGCAATCCTTCATATACGCTGCAACATTCACACCAACTGCCACCGGACATATCAAGTTTCATTGTCAAGTTCATTCCCCACGGGAAGGGGGGATCATATGTCTCGTGACTACGAGGAGATGAAAAGCCAAGACCGGCACCAGGATGATGGTCGCAATAGACACAGTGACAGACTTAGTAGTGGAAGGCCCCGGGAAGGCCCCTATACCGGAGATCGGCATAGAGAAGACTGTAACAGGGCTGGCTGCCGGGAAGAAAGCCGGCCTGAAGAGCAGCTGAACAAGGAAGATACATGCACCGAAGCACTGCTCGAAGCACGGCCGGAAGTGCCGCACACCGATGCCACTTTCTCGGAAGACAGCCACCAGGACAAGAGGCACAAACACCATCATGGCTGGCACCGCCACGCCCACGCAGAAAACGTGGTCCGGCCTGAAAGATTTATGGAACCGTGTCTCCTGCTGCTTCTGACCGAAAACGTCACCTACGGGTATGACCTCATCTCCCGGCTCAAGGAGTTCGGGTACGGGGACAACCAAGACCCCGGCATGGTGTACCGTTACCTCAGGCGGCTTGAAAAGCGGGGCATGATCGAGTCTAAATGGGACACCTCAGGCACAGGGCCTGCCAGGAGGATGTATAAGGTTACGCCCGACGGCAACGAACTTCTGGCTGTGTGGACGGAAACCATAAAGTACAACATCCAGGTGCTTCAGCAATTCCTGGAGCGGTATGAAAAAGCCATTCAAGGCGTCAAAACCCAAGATGAGCTTGGGAGCACCGGTGGGGGCGCCGCGCCTAAGTTCGTTGGTAGCGCCGAGTAGACAATTTTGTTGACATTGCAAGAACTCAGATAATTGAGTACGATAATATTTCGTACGACGATATTATCGGAAGCCAAAACAATTGATGCAGTTGCAATAGCCGGAGGGAGGGTGGCTCTTGAAAGTTCTTAAGCGGCTCCTCAGGTTTGCAGCCCCTTATTGGAACAGGTATCTGGTTGCAACCGTGTTAGTGTTCGCAATATCGGCGCTAAACCTCCTGGAGCCCATGGTCATCAAGTGGGTAATCGACGAAATCCTTGAGTCTAAGAACTACTCATTGTTGTTGTACGGTGCACTTGCCATCCTAGGTGTAGCTATCCTAAGGGGCGTACTCCAGTTCTTCCAGCGTTTCACCATGTCCTGGGCAGGGCAGAAAGTGGTGTTTGACATCAGGAATACCTTGTACCGCCACCTTCAGCAGCTGTCTTTTAGCTTCTACGACAAGGCCCAGACGGGACAGATAATGTCCAGGGTCACATCTGACGTGGAGACGGCCCAAAGATTTTTGTCCAACGGGCTGGTTAACCTAGTCTCGATAGTATTGACCTTCACCACGACCCTGATCATAATGTTGTCCCACCATACCAAGCTTACCCTCATGGCGATGATCACCGTTCCCTTCCTGGCATGGCGGGTGCAGGTTTATTCCACCCAGATCCGGCCCATGTTCTGGAGCATCCAGCAGCAACTTGCCGTGCTTACAGCCCGGCTGCAGGAGAACATCACGGGACAGCGGGTCGTAAAAGCTTTCGCCAGGAAAGATCACGAGTTGGAGGTTTTCGAACGGGATAACATGGCGCTGCTTGAGCGCAACGTAAGGGCGGAAAGGTTGTCAGGGGTCAACTGGGCGCTCATGCGCTTGCTTACTGAGATATCCCTCGGCATCATCCTATGGTACGGCGGCTATCAGGTGATCCGCGGTAATATCACTTACGGGACTTTGGTAGCGTTTAACATGTGGCTTGGGCGGCTGCTCGGCCCCATCCGGAGGCTGGGCTTCTGGGTGAGCATGGTCCAAAGGACAGTCGCTTCAGGCGAGAGGATATTCGAGATCCTTGACACCAAGGCCGAAGTGCAGGATAAGCCCGGTGCCAAGCCCATGCCACCTATAGAGGGCAGGGTGACTTTCGAAAATGTAAGCTTCTCTTACGACGGCGAGCACATGGTGATAGACGACATCAACCTAGATGTCAAGCCCGGGCAGACCATAGCCATCCTAGGTGGCACAGGATCAGGCAAATCAACCCTGATAAACTTGATCCCCAGGTTCTATGATGTGACTAAAGGCAGGATCCTGATAGACGGCATCGACATACGCGATGTTACCCTGGAAAGCCTGAGGAGGCAGATCGGCATTGTGACCCAGGAGACCTTCCTGTTTTCAGCTTCCCTCCGAGACAATATAGCATACGGCAAACCTGAAGCCACCGATGAAGAAGTGATAGCAGCAGCCAAAGCGGCGCATATCCATGATTTCATTGCCAGCTTGCCCCAGGGCTACGATTCGGTAATCGGAGAAAGGGGAGTGGGACTTTCAGGAGGGCAGAAGCAAAGGGTGGCCATTGCCAGGGCCCTGCTCATGGATGCCCGCATCCTCTTGCTTGACGAATCGACCTCCAGCGTAGACGTGGAGACAGAGATGCGGATTCAGGAAGCGTTTTCACGGCTGCTTGAAGACCGGACTGCGTTTGTGATTGCCCAGAGGCTGTCCACCGTGAGGAACGCCGACTGGATCATAGTCCTGGACAAAGGCAGGATTGCTGAACAGGGGACCCACGAAGAACTGCTCAAGAAAGGCGGAATATATACTTCGATTTACAACTTGCAGTTTAGGCCACAAGAAGTGGATTTCAGCGAATCGGGACCGGCCGGATATGAACAAGCAGCAAGCCAAGGAGGTGGCAACTGATGGGACGCTTTCGTGGTTTGGACGCAGGAAATATAGAACTTAAGGATGTCAACTTCTCTCACCTGCCGAAGCTTAAGCGGTTTGTCAAGCCGTTTAGATGGTACTTGCTGCTGGCTTTGGTCCTGGCTGTTGCCATCTCGCTGCTTAGCACCGTAGGGCCCCTTCTTGTGCGGCGCGCCATAGACGTGGACATTCCTTCAGGGGATTTCAGCCAATTGTCCAAAACGGCGTTAACCTACTTGGGGATCATGTTCCTCATTGAAGTGCTCAGCGTTTCTCAGAGATATGTGATGTCGTGGACCGGGCAGCACATGCTGTATTCCATGAGGCGGGCGCTTTTCAGCCACCTTCAGGATTTGGGGCTTGACTTCTACGACAAGCTCCAGGCCGGACGGATCATGTCCCGGGTTACCAGCGACGTCGAATCCCTAAACCAGCTCATATCTTCTGGAGTGCTAGGGCTTTTGACCGACCTGGTCACGCTGGTGGCCATCATGGCGATTATGATACAGATGAACCTGAAGTTGGCCCTGGCTACGCTCACTGTAGTCCCTCTGTTGTTCCTGGTAGTGTGGACCTTAAGGACCAGGATGACCAGGGCATACCATCTGGTGAGGCGGCGGATTGCCGACATTGCCGCTAATTTGCAGGAATCGATCTCAGGTATGAAGATCGTACAGGCGTTTTCCAGGGAAGAACTAAACGCCGAGAAATTCAGTGACACCAACTACGAGAGTTTCCAAGCTCAGCTGGAGGCAGCGCGGCTGCACGCCTTGTTCCATCCCATGGTGGATATAATCAGTGCTTTTGGCTCGGCGCTGATCGTTTACTATGGCGGGCTCAGGATGGCTTGGAACGACCCAACGGTAACGGTGGGGACCATAGTGGCGTTCCTCAACTATATGACCAGGTTCTTCTGGCCCATCAGGAACCTCACCGAAGTGTACAACCTCATCCTTCAGGCCGGCGTGTCATCTGAAAGGGTGTTTGAGATCCTGGACACCGAGCCCAATGTAAAAGACAAACAAGGCGCCATTGAACTTGGTAAAGTCCAGGGGCACGTCAAGTTCAACAACGTAGTGTTTGGATATGAGACTGGCCTGCCGGTGCTCCACGGGATAAGTCTTGAGGCCAGACCCAATGAGACCATCGCGCTTGTGGGGCCTACAGGTGCAGGCAAGAGCTCAATCATCAACCTCTTGTGCAGGTTCTACGATGTGGATGAAGGTGAAATCCTGGTAGATGGCATAGACATCCGCGACGTGACTGTGGAATCGCTCAGGCGGAACATGGGGATAGTGCTGCAGGATACGTTCCTATTCTCCGGTACAGTGCGGGACAACATCAGATACGGGCGTTTGGACGCGACAGATGAAGAAGTTGAGCGAGCGGCCAAGATAGTAGGCGCCCACGATTTCATCATGCGCCTGCCGGACGGCTACGACACGGAAGTGAGGGAACGGGGTTCCCGGCTGTCAGTGGGCCAGCGGCAGCTGTTGTCGTTTGCCAGAGCGCTTCTGGCTGACCCGCGGATCCTCATATTGGACGAAGCTACATCGTCGGTGGACGCATATACTGAATACTTGATACAGAAGGCGTTGGAGAAGCTGTTCGAAGGCAGGACGTCTATTGTAATCGCCCACAGGCTGTCGACTATCCGCAACGCCGACAGGATATATGTGATCCAAGACGGCCGCGTGGCGGAAGTGGGCAACCACGAGGAGCTTATGGCCAAAGGCGGGCTGTACAAGTCCCTGTATGAGAAGCAGTTTGCCGGGGCACCTCTGGTGGATGAGGATGAAGTACCTGAGACAGATGCTGAGCGATCCGATGAGGGCTCAGGTGTCCCAGGGCAACTAAGTCCCAGGCCTGGACACGCTGACTGATGCGGATGTGATTTTGGAGAACCTTCCGGATTTACCCAGTAGCAGCCCGGCTGCTAGAGCCTTGGAACTTAGGCCGGGCTGTTTTGTTTCTTCCTTATTTTGCTCGATTTCTTCTTAGTTTCTCCATAGTATGCCTTACACCGGGCCCGCGGCGCCGGAAACTCCGGCAAGACCCCCCATTCAGCCATATCCGCTGTCACCGTCCCCACTGCCCGCGGAGATGGAAACTCCGGCACAACCCGGCAATGCCTTGCTATTTCCTTTCGTTCATCATGTTCCTCACTATTATCCAAGCCCGGTGAAACCCTACCACAAGCCCGAAGATAAGCCCGATGGGGGTGTAGATCCTGGTTGGGCTGTTCCTGTCCAAGAGGGATCCTATATACATGCCTATCAGCGCCGAACCCAACAAGTTAAAGCCGAGGCTTAAGATTACCCCTGCTATAGCAAGGAACCCGCCTCTTGGTTTCTTGGACACAATCTCACCTGCCCCCTTAATTATGGTACACCGGAGGATTTGCAAAAACCTCCAGGGAGCACATAATAATATTATCTGTGGAGCAGGGTTGGCTGGCATAGGACAGAAATATACTTCTAAAGTTGATGGCGCCACGGTTGGACATGTTGCGCCGGCCTTCGTGACAAGGAGGTAGGAAGATGCCTGAAACGTATAAGGGTGTGCAGGTAGCTGTGGTAGGCATGGGCAAATCCAACCAAGCCCTTTGCCGCTACCTTCTTGGCGAGGGAGCCCAAATCACGTGTTTCGACCGCAAGACCAAAGAACAACTTGGCGAAGTGTATGAGGAGTTCAGCCAGAGGGGCGTCACATGGAGGCTGGGTCCCGATTACCTGGACACACTGCCCGAATATGAACATATCTTCCTTACCCCGGGGATGAAAAAGCACCAACCCCAGGTAATTGAGGCTAGGAAAAGGGGAGCCAAAATTTCCACAGAAATCGACTTGTTCCTTAAGCGCTGCAAGGCGCCTGTTGCAGGCATCACAGGCAGCGCAGGTAAGACCACCACCTCAATGCTGGTGGGGCGCATGTTGGAGCGCAGTATGCCCGGTACACCGGTATACGTGGGGGGAAATATCGGGCCTGTGCTGATTGAAAAAGTCGATGAAATACCGGAACATGCCCGGGTGGTACTTGAACTGTCCAGCTTCCAGCTTCATCTATGCAGCAGGAGCCCTCAATACGCTTTGCTGCTTAACATAAGGCCAAACCATCTGGATATCCATAAAGATCTTGATGAATACGTAGAAGCCAAGAAAAATATATTCCGCTTCCAGTCACAGCACCATTGGTGCATCCTCAATTACGACGATACTGTAACCAGGAGTGCTGCAGCCGAATGTCCGGGACATGTGGGATTTTTCTCGATATACGGGCGTCCGGAGGGAGCGCCGGAGCACACGGGACATAAGGGACAGAATGGCTATACCGGATGCACCGGTCACACCTGGCGTAGCCGTGTCCCCGCGGCATGGCTCGACGGGGATGACCTGCTATACGACCCCGGTGACGGCAGCGGGCTTCTGGCGGTAGCGTCCAAGCGGGATCTTAGTATCCCCGGTAACCACAACATATCCAACGCCTTAGGCGCCATATTGATTTCCATGCAGATGGGCGCCAATCCCGAGGGTATAAGAAAAGCCATAAGAGAGTTCAGGGGCATCGAACACAGAATCGAGTTTGTGCGGGAAGTAGGCGGGGTCAAATTCTACAACGACTCCATTGCTACCTCCCCTGACAGGACCGTTGCCCTCATAGATTCGCTTGAGGGTTCCCTTGTGCTCATCCTGGGAGGCTCAGACAAGGGGTTGAGCTTTGACCAGCTGGCCCGGAGAATCGTTGCCAGGGGGTGCAAAAGCGTGCTCATTGGCCAATGCGCGCCCAAGATCAGGCGGTCTATAGAGACAGCATGGGCTGAGGCCGGTCTAGCGGGAACACCTGAAATAGCCGAAGCAGGCAGTTTGGAAGACGCGGTGAGCATCGCCTTGTCCATGACAAACCCTGGGGATTCAGTGGCACTGTCGCCGGCGTGTGCAAGTTACGATATGTTCCCAAACTTTGCAGAGCGGGGGCGTCAGTTTAAGCAGATCGTCAAGGCGTTGTGAGAAGGCGGCCTTTCTTTGTAAGCGCCAACCGTAAGGCCGGCTTTGGTTCCGGAAGAGGGTTAGGCATCATGAGGCTTTATTATGTATGATTATTGATGATCGGGCTTGTGAAGCTGATCAGGTAGGACGATAGGACCTTTGAACTTTTACCGGGACACTTTCTGGCGGCGAACAAACATTCATACAGGAGCATCACACATGGCAAAACATGCAAAGCACAATGGAGTAGCGCAGGCCTTAGGCGGGCCAGGCGGGGAACAGGCCGATATCATGGCGGTTTATCAGGCACTCAAGGATCTTTATCCCGATGCCCAGTCGGAATTGCTTGAGCCTTGGCGGGACAACCCTGTGGATGTACTGGTGGCAACCATCCTTTCCCAAGCTACCAACGATACCCTCAGCGGCCGGGCGTTTTCAGAACTCAAATCCCGCTTTCCTGAATGGGAGATGGTGATTGCGGAAGACCCGGCTAAGGTGGAAATTGCGCTGGCAGGTGGCGGGCTCCAGAAGCAGAAAACCAAGAAGATACGCAGTGCGCTTACCAAACTGAAGCAGGATTTCGGGGAGATCACCCTTGAACCCCTGTTTGACTGGCCCAAGCAAGAGTGCATGGAATATTTGACATCCCTGCCGGGGGTAGGGCCCAAAACCGCGGCGTGTGTAGTTGTGTTTGGCTTGGGGAAGCCTGCGTTTCCCGTGGACACTCACATTCTTAGGATTGCCAGGCGTTTGGGGCTCGCGGGCGAAAAACAGCCTGCTGCATCCGTCCAAGAGATGTTGGAACAGCTGGTTCCCGACGAGATCAAGCAGCCATTCCATCTGATGCTTATACACCATGGCCGGGAAATATGCAGTGCCCGCAAGCCTAAGTGCCCGTCGTGTCCTCTTAGACACATGTGCCGTTATTTTAGGACTCAGGCCCATCCGGGCTGATGAAGGGACTTTCCCGAAGCGGGACGAATAGATGTTACGCGATCATTTTAGGCTGGTTGCGCTTATGTTAGTGCTTGATCGACACTAATACCGGTGTTCATGTTGTCCTTTGCGTTGGTGTCTGTGTTGATTCATCGATGGTTTCGGCGTTTGTCGTATGTGGTTCAGGAGAGTGCTGTTGCTTCAACAGTGTTGCTTCCTTTATGGTGTATTCAGGTTCATGTTTGAGCTCTCTGGAGCAATACGGACAGTGCCATGAATCATAATGCGTGGCAGCGGAATAGGATATCTGTTTGCATGATGGACAAAATTTCCAAGGCAACAAATTCACCTTCCATGTGAGAGATGAGTGCTTAGAGACATTTTAAAGGATAAACCGGACTCTTTCCAATAGGTGGAGAAAAATTATGTCCAAATTTACTCATCTTCATGTGCACACAGAATACAGTTTGCTCGACGGGGCTTGCAGGGTCCATGAATTGTGCAAACTAGCCTCCCAGATGGGGATGGATGCCCTTGCTATCACCGACCACGGTGCCATGTACGGGGTGATCGAGTTTTACAATGCCTGCCTAGAGGCGGGGATACGCCCGGTTATCGGCTGTGAAGTCTACGTGGCACGTGGCTCCAGGCACATAAAGGACAGGGGGCTGAGGGACGAGCCTTATCATCTTGTACTCTTAGCCGAGACAGACGAGGGCTACAGGAACCTCCTAAAGATTGTGTCAACCGGGTTCCTCGAAGGCTTCTATTACAGGCCCAGGGTTGACTATGAGGTGTTGTCCAGGTATTCCCGCGGGATTATAGCGCTTACCGCGTGCCTTGATGGGGAAGTACCCAGGCTCATCAGACAGGGGAGGTTTAAGGATGCTGCGTCCTCCCTCGAAAGATACATCGGCATCTTCGGCAAGGGAAATTTGTACCTGGAACTTCAGCGTAACGGGATTCGGGCTCAGGAACAGGTAAACCAGGGGCTCTTGGAGCTTTCCCGGCGGTACGGGATCCCCATTGTGGCCACAAATGATTGCCACTACCTCAGGCGGTCAGACGCCAGGCATCATGAGATACTCCTGGCCATCCAGACGGGGACTAACATATACGACCCAAACCGGCTACGCTTTGAAGGCGACGAATTCTACCTAAAGAGCCCACAGGAGATGGCTGAAGCCTTTAGGGATTTGCCGGAAGCCATAGCCAATACCCGGGAAATTGCCGACAGGTGCAATGTCAAGCTGGATCTGTCGTCTGTGCACTTGCCTGATTATCCGGTTCCACCCGGGGAAACCCACTCGTCGTATCTTAGGAAAAAAGCCCAGGCAGGCCTGACTGAGCGGCTTGGAGGACGCATAAGCCGCGTAAAGCAAGAAAGGCTTGATTATGAACTCGGTATGATAGACAAGATGGGGTATTCCTCGTATTTTCTCATCGTGGCTGACTTCGTCAACTATGCCAAGCGACACGGCATCGCCGTGGGCCCGGGCAGGGGCTCTGCTGCGGGAAGCTTGGTGGCGTATTCCCTGGGTATCACAGGGATAGACCCGGTTGACCACGGCCTGGTGTTCGAGCGTTTCCTGAACCCTGAAAGGGTAAGTCTGCCCGATATCGACATTGATTTCCAGGATGACCGCAGGGATGAAGTGATTGAGTACGTGCGGCGGAAGTACGGCAATGACCGGGTGGCCCAGATAATCACTTTTGGTACCATGGCCGCCAGGGCGGTCATAAGGGATGTGGGCCGGGCGCTTAACCTGCCGTATGCCGAGACTGACCAAATTGCAAAGATGATACCCGCCCAGCCTGGCATCACCATTGCTGACGCTTTGGATACAGTGCCGGACCTCAGGCGGTCAATGGAGCGGGACGATATTCGCATGCTCATCGAAACCGCCCAGAAGCTTGAGGGGATGCCCAGGCATTCATCGGTCCACGCAGCGGGTGTGGTGATCGGCAAAGAGCCCCTGTGGGAACACGTGCCCTTGGGCAAGACCCAAGACGGGGTTATCACAACCCAGTATTCCATGGAAGCCTTGGAGGCCCTGGGGCTGCTCAAAATGGATTTCCTCGGGCTTAGGACCTTGACTGTGCTCCAGAAAGCCACCCGCCTGGTGGAGGAGAGCACGGGTAAACCTTTAGATATACAAAAAGTGCCCCTTGATGACGAAAACACTTACAAAATGCTGTCAAGGGGAGAATCCTTAGGGGTGTTCCAGCTTGAATCTTCCTGGGTGCGGGATTTTCTCAAGGAGATGAAACCCAGGGAGTTTAAAGACATTGTGGCTGCAGTGGCGCTTTGCAGGCCCGGCCCCATGGAACAGATCCCGGAATACATAAGGGCCCGGTTCGGCCAACCCCACTATCTCCATCCGGTGCTCGAACCTGTACTCCGGGAAACTTACGGGGTGATGGTGTACCAGGAGCAGATTCTCCAGATCGCCCACAGGGTGGCAGGGCTGACACTTGGCGAGGCGGACATACTGCGCCGGGCGGTGGGGAAGAAGGACCTGGGTCTGCTTGTACAGATGCAGGACAAGTTCCTGGAAGGGGCAGTGGCCAACGGGATATCCCGCGAATGTGCCCAGGAAATCTGGGATCTTATCCTCAAGTTTGCAAATTACGGATTCAACAAAAACCATGCAGCGCCCTACGCCCTGATAGCTTATTGGACCGCTTACCTGAAAGCCCAATACCCGGCCGAGTTTATGGCCGCGCAGCTTTCCTCGGTCAGGGGGATGCAGGGCAAAGTAGGTATATATCTGGACGAAGTCAAGCGGCTAGGTATCGGGATCAAGGGTCCCAGCATCAACCACAGTTTGGTGGAGTTTTCCGTAGAAGCTACCCAAGACGGCCCCAGCATCAGATACGGGCTTGGAGGCATCAAGAACGTGGGCGAAGCAGTGGCCGCTGAAATCGTGAGAGAGAGACAGCGTAGGGGCAAATTTGAGTCTCTTGAGTCGTTTGTGTTCAGGATGGGCAAGGCCCTCACCAAGAAGGCGTTGGAAAGCCTGATAAGGTGCGGCGCCTTAGACGAGTTGGGCACCAGGTTCAGCCACCTGGACAAGATGGACCAAGTGCTCAGCCAAAGGGCAGCTCAGCCTGACACACAGATGTCCCTGTTTGGCGGGTTTGAACCGCCAAAGCAAGACCTGCCTCTGGCACCGGCGCCGACTGAACCGGCTCCGGAAGCACACCGGCAGTTGTCGTTGTTCCCCATGGCGGTTCAGCCTGCTGCGAATACCAAGCCAAATGTTTGGGCGGGTTCTCACGAAAGCAAGCCCAGGTATAACCAGGATTATGGTTATGAGCCCAAGGCAAGGGTAAGCAAAGAAGGCCTGAAAACCGAGGAAGTCCCGCTTGAAGTGCGGCTCGCCTGGGAGCGCGAACTTCTGGGTATGTATTTCTCCGGGCACCCCTTGGACAAGTACAGAGACTATCTCAGGCGCCACACGGTATCCCTCGCCCACATCGAACAAGTGCCTGACCGGGCTGAAGTGACGGTGGGCGGAAGGGTTTCAGAAGTCAAGAGGATAATAACTAGGGCGGGGGAAGAAATGGCCTTCGTCACATTGGAAGATGAGTACGATTCCATTGAAGTGATCGTGTTTCCTAAAGTGTGGCAACAAGCCAAGACCTTCTTGGCTAAGGATAGGATAGTGACGGCAAGGGGGAATATAGAAGAGCACGAAGGAATCCGTAGGCTGTTGGCGAGAGAGTGTATCGCTATCGACAAACGAGACACAGAGAGATAATAGGCTTGCGGCTTCCAGCCGTTATAATATCAGCGAAGGGAGGGAAGCCCTCAAGTTCCAACCTTTTTCGGAGCGCATGGGCCTGCCTGTGTGGAAAGTTATCTATGTAGCATCGAACTGGAAAGAGGCAGAAGAGATGAAAGACAGGCTGGCAAAAGAAGGGCTTATGGTCATGCTTAGGACCGGTTCACGGGATAAGCAGTCGGCCAGAAACGTGGAACTTCTCGTGCCCAGGCTTGAAGCCAGAGAAGCTCATTCACTTATCATGCAATACATAGGAACTGCCAGGGTGTAACGTGAGAATCGGAGTACTTACCAGTGGTGGAGATGCCCCAGGCATGAATGCAGCCGTACGAGCCGTGGTGCGGCGTGGCTTGTCGGCGGGGCTGGAGGTTTACGGCATCCGCAGAGGCTACGAAGGGCTGCTTAACGGTGAAGCCTTCCCGATGGATCTGGGCTCTGTGGCTGACATAATCCATCGGGGAGGTACCATTCTCCATACTGCAAGGTCTGAACGGTTCAGACAAGCCGAGTACCAGGACCAAGCTGCTGCCTGGGTCAAAGCACAGGGATTGGACGGATTGGTGGTTATAGGCGGGGAAGGCACCTTCAAAGGTATGGCCGAGCTCTGCAAACGGGGCGTCAGGGCGGTAGCCGTACCCGCCACAATTGATAACGATATCCCCCATACAGATTATTCCATCGGCTTCGATACCGCGGTGAACACAGGGGTGGAAGCGGTCAACCGGCTCAGGGATACGGCCACTTCCCATGAACGCATTTTCGTGGTGGAAACCATGGGGCGCAACAGCGGGCAGCTGGCACTGGCCGTAGGGCTCGCCGGAGGCGCCGAGAGCATACTCATCCCCGAATTGCCCATCGACATGAAAAAGGTATGTGCCAAGCTGGAACGAGGGATAGCCAGGGGGAAAGTGCACAGCATCATCGTTGTGGCTGAGGGCGCCGCAAAAGGTTTCAAGGTGGCCGAGGAAATAGAGAAGTGCATGGGGACGGAGATAAGGGTTACCGTGCTTGGCCACGTCCAAAGGGGCGGTACGCCCACGGCGTTCGATAGGCTGCTTGCCTCGAGGATGGGCGCCAAGGCCGTTGATGCTCTGCGCGAAGGATATTCCAACGTTATGGTTGGGATTTCGGGAACGGAGCTTAAGTTAGTACCCCTGGATCAGGTAATAGGCGCGGAGAAACCAATCGATATGGAAGTTTATACCTTGGCTGAAGATTTGGCCAAGTGACAAAACCCATGACCTGAATCCGGGCCGAACCCATGGCCTCCGTAACCTAGGAGGAAAAGGGCGATTAGCCGGCTATTGCAATAGGTTTGGCCCGGAACAGTATAGATCATACTGTGGTCTGCTGGATTCCCTTGAAACGAAAGGTGGGTTAACACATGGCCCTAAGGAGGCGCCACACCAAGATTGTGTGTACCGTCGGCCCGGCTTGTGGCGATCAGGAAACCTTGTTCCAGATGATAAGGGCCGGGATGGACGTTGCCAGGTTCAACTTCTCCCACGGAACCCATGAGGAGCACGGGGCCCGGATGGAAAACTTAAGGTGGGCGGCAAGACGGGCGGGAAAGCGAATCGGCATAATGCTTGATACCAGGGGTCCTGAGATACGATTGGGCGAGTTCCAGGACGGCAAGGCTTATCTGGAAGAGGGCAGCCGCTTCGTACTTACCGCCGAGAAGATCTTAGGGAATTCCAAGCAGGCATCTGTGTCGTTTCCCAAGCTTTCAGAGATTGTGGCACCCGGAACTCTGATCTTGCTTGATGACGGCAATATTCAGCTAGAGGCCCTGGAAGCCGGCGACGGAGTAATAGTTACCAGGGTACTTAACAGCGGGTGGATCTCAGACCGCAAAAAGGTCGCGGTCCCTGGGTCGAGGATCGAAGGCCTGCCTGCAGTCAGCGAAAAGGATAAGGCTGATATCAGGTTCGGCGTGGAACACGGCATTGACTTTGTTGCCGCGTCGTTTATCCGGTCAGCCGACGATGTGCTGGATGTCAGGCGTGTGCTTGAGGAGCTGGGTTCCAAGGCCCAGATCATCGCCAAGGTGGAATCGGTTGCAGGGGTAAACGCCCTTGAAGAGATCCTCAAAGCTGCAGACGGGCTTATGGTGGCCAGGGGGGACTTGGGTGTGGAGTACCCGCCTGAGGAGATCCCCGGATTGCAGAAAAAGATGATAAATCTTGCGAACAGGCTTGGAAAACCCGTTATCACTGCTACCCAGATGCTGGAATCAATGATCGAGAACCCAAGGGCAACCAGGGCGGAAGCCTCTGACGTGGCAAATGCCATATTGGACGGAACCGACGCGGTGATGCTGTCAGGCGAAACTGCTTCGGGCAAATATCCGGTGGAAGCCGTTAAGTTCATGGCCAAAGTTGCACTTGAGGCTGAGAAGTTGCTTGATACAGAGGCTTTCATGAGCAAGTATAGCGGTACGATCGCCAACGTCACCGAGGCGGTGAGCCGTTCGGCGGTGGAGTGTGCCATTGCCCTGGGTGCTTCTGCCATAATAACTCCTACAGAATCAGGTTATACCGCAAGGATGGTGGCGCGTTTCAGGCCAAGAATCCCGGTGTTTGCAGTCACCCCGCATGAAGAAACCGGCGGGTGGCTCACCTGTGTGTGGGGGGTGGAGACGGTCATGGGACCGAAGATGCCCGAACACTTCCTAGGACCGGAGGACACAAGTGATGCCAAAGAGGTCCGGGATGCCGAGCGTCACGGCACGGCCGAAGAATCGGTGCAAAGCAAAGATGCCGGGCTCTCTGGGGCTCAAGCCGGCCGCGGGCAGACCGGCGATGTATCTGATATGGCTATTAACGTACTCAGGGAAAAAGGTTTGATAGAAGACGGGGCGCTTTGCGTAGTTACCAAAGGGGTGCCGCAAGGCGTTTCGGGCACCACCAACGTGATGGAAATAAGGACTGTAGGGGATGTGCTGCTCAAAGGCTCGGGTATCGGGCAGATGGCGGTGTCGGGCAAAGTGGTTGTGGCCGAGACGGGCGAAGAAGCCGTGTCCAAAGCTTTCCCCGGCTGCATTTTGGTGGCCCGGGCTACAGACAAGGCGTTTGTCCCGGCTTTGAGGAAGGCGGCTGCCTTGATCATGGAACAGGGCGGGCTTACATCTGACGGGGCGATTGCAGCATTGCACCTCAACATCCCTGCAGTGGTGGGCGCGGTTAACGCAACCAAGCTCCTCAAAAACGGGGACATAGTGACTGTAGATGGGGCGAGAGGAGTGGTTTACCGGGGAGTGGCACGGGTAAGGTAGCTCTGTATTGACATAAACAGGGGTCGTCCATATATAGTTGTATGTGGAGTTTTTGGCAGGAAGCGATGAAGGGGAGTAACTTCCCGCCGGCAAGTATGTGTTCAGCGTACAGCATTCAGGCGGGTGGCCCTTGCCGTCAGCACGGCGAAAGCCCGGCAGGCCTTCAAAAGTGAGACCTTCGTCCTGGATGAGACGGGATGAGGGTTTTTTATTTTCCCATCCCGGAAAGCTCAAGGGAGGGGCTTTAATTGGACGGTTTGCTTTACGGGCTGCTTGCCATGACATGGCAGCAAGCGGTAATGATCGGTATTGGTTTTGTGCTAATCTATCTGGCTATTGCCAAGGAATACGAACCGGTGCTGCTCTTGCCCATCGGGTTTGGCGCTATTCTCACCAACATCCCCGGTTCGTCGGCGGTTGGCCCCGGCGGTTTCCTTACCATCCTTTATGACGCGGGGATTATTACCGAACTGTTTCCTATTTTGATCTTCATCGGCGTGGGGGCGATGATCGACTTCACACCGCTTTTGCAGCAGCCTGCTATGTTGTTTTTCGGAGCGGCGGCCCAGCTTGGCATTTTCCTCACAATGGCTATGGCAGGGCTGGCAGGATTCAGCCTCAAGGAAGCGGCGGCTATCGGTATCATCGGTGCCGCAGACGGGCCTACTTCGATTTACGTGGCGACCAAGTTTGCCCGCCACCTGTTAGGCCCCATATCTGTGGCGGCGTATTCATATATGGCGCTGGTGCCCATTATCCAGCCTCCTGTGATCAGGGCACTTACAACTCCGGAAGAACGCAAGATAAGGATGCCTGTAGTTCCTGCCAGAGAGGTGTCTAAGACCACCAGGATACTGTTTCCCATAGTAATCACGCTTATTGCCGGCTTGGTCGCACCTATAAGCCTTGCGCTTGTGGGTTCGCTTATGTTCGGCAATCTCATCAGGGAATGCGGGGTGCTGGAAAGGCTTTCGAAGGCAGCCCAGAACGAACTTACCAACTTGGTGTCCTTGCTCTTGGGGATCACCATCGGGTCAACCATGGTTGCGTCTGAATTCTTGCAGCCCAGGACACTCCTTATCATCGGCATGGGGCTCTTGGCGTTTGTGTTCGATACTGCAGGCGGCGTGATTTTCGCCAAGATTCTCAACTTGTTCTTGAAAAACAAGATTAACCCGATGGTCGGCGCGTGCGGGATATCGGCATTCCCTATGTCTGCCCGTGTGGTGCAGAGGATTGCCCAGCAGGAAGACCCAGGCAACTTTGTGCTGATGCAAGCGGTAGGTGCAAACGTCGCAGGCCAGATCGCTTCGGTGATAGCCGGCGCGCTTATACTCGCCTTGGTGAAGTAAGGCACTGATTCTGCGTAAAGCGAAGTAAAGCGAATAAGCTTGCTGTATTCGCAATGTTTTCGCATGTTAGGGAGGGTGTCAAGTGGAGGTACTGCGGGAAACACTGCGCATTACCGGTGTGTCTATGACGATCATCTTTGTCATGATGGCCGGCTTGTACGTGGTAATACGGATACTCATGAATGGAACACAAAAGCCCAAAGAGTGATTCCGAAAGCCTGGCTTGGAAGTACACTGGAACCGGACGGTGTGGCGGGAAAACTACCTGGTTTGTGTTGGCGGTTTGCGGATGCCGCACACAGGCGCCGGAGGAGCGACAAGGAATAGCGCACCGATGAAGAGAACATCAATGAAGAGCACACCAATGAAGAGAACACCAATGAACAGCACTTTGACGGAGAGAGCAGGGCAAAGGGTGACTTCATGTGTTGCGGGACCTTGTAATGGGTAACCAAAAGATGGTTGTGGCAATCCTGCTTATTCTGGCTTTGCCTATTGTAGATCTGGTGCTTTTGTTCCGCGTCGGAAAGTACATAGGATTCTGGCGGACCCTTGGGCTGGTATTCGGCACGGCCCTCTTGGGCGTGGCACTTTTGGCAGTCCAGGGATTTGGGGTGTACAGAAAGGCATTAAACGAGCTGGGGGCAGGGCGAATTCCCAAGAATCAGGTCATCGACGGCCTGCTTATTGTAATAGGAGCTGTGCTCATTTTGCTGCCCGGGCCCATGGCGGATGTTGCAGGATTTGTACTGCTGTTCCCCCTTACCAGATGGCCCGTAAGAGGCGCGGTGTTGCGGTGGATAGAGCAGTATATTTACATAAATATATAAAGAACTTGCCGCCTATTGTGTACAATCCTTGGTTTTTGCTCTCGACGCAGACAGAAGGACACTCTGGCTGGGACTTCACAAAGGACTTTTTGGCATCAGGTTAACGTTTGATCTGTTCAGCTGCAAAATGGCTCCCAGCATTGGAGGGATCTTTCTGGTATCAGGTTAACGCTTGATTTGGCCGGTTCTGGTAGCCAGTGACGGAGGAACCATGTCTTTATGGTGAAACACCTGCAACATGAACCTGGCACGTGATGCGCCCACGTAGAGGTCTGCGTCAGTGCACGTGCGCTTGCCGGCTTTCAGCCCTATCAGGAACACAATGTCCGATTCCAAGCCCTTAAATGAGCGGATTGTGGCAAACCTTACTGCATTGGCCGGTTGATCCTGAGGGCTTTGGGAGACTTCACCAAAGACCGCAAGGGGCCATGAACCTACGGTTTTGCATCCTGCGAGGCAACTGTTTTCCAGGCGGTTGGGAGACAGAATAAGGATCCGCTCTGGCCTGATGCCCTGGCTTACCAACCTTCCGATTTCCCGTTCAATCATCCGTTTCTCCTCTTGAGGGGATCCCCATGGGTGATATATCACCGGAATGCCTCCGCGGAGCCGGCCGCGCCGAAGAATACCTTCTTTTTGTCCAACTCCGTCTCTTCGAGGATCCGGGCCTGTTCTTCAGTGAGCACTTTTGTGGCTGCGCTGTGGAACATCTGGATTTGGTCTTCCAGCAGCGCAAACACCTTAAACGAGGGTCCGAGCACTTTGTCTATCAGAAATTGGATAGCCTGCGGGTTAGGTGTTATGTGTTTGGGGAAGAGCGCCCGGATGTGTGTATCAAGATCTTGGAGGTGGTCGTACAGGAAAATGCTTTCCGGTTCAACGTGGTCGGGCAGGTCTCCTGTGATCTTCTTGGTTTCCGGGAAACACAAAGCGAATCTGATGTGCAGAGGGAACCTGCTTTCATCCGACTTTTGTTTGTACCGTTCCAGGATGGCCCACATTGCCCTTTGTGCCTGTTCCACCGGATCTTTGGCCATTGGTTCTGTATGGTGCTCACTGCGGCGGGCGCCTGAAGGTGCGGGTTTGAACTCGTGCCACCGGCCGTTGGCGTACATAATGTTTCCTTGCTTGACCTCGAATACCACATAGCCTAGTTCCGGATGGACCACCACGAAATCGGCCTCGCCGATAGCCTGAAAATCCTCCCGACCGTGCGGGACTTCCAACCGGTACTTGTAGCTGTAGAACACGGTGTACTCATCCGGAAGATCCCTGCATGCCAAGTAAAACATGCGTTCACCGTCGTTTTGTATCATCTGTGCCGGCAGATCCGGGACCATTTTCGCCATGGAAACACCTCCGCCGGTAACAGGTCCTTACCAAGACCTAGTGTGGTAGTTCAACCTTGCCATGGAGAAACCTCGGTGAGTATCTGGTAGTCTCTTTCTACCATTTGAAGATAAATCCTGCTTGGGGTAATAGGGAGGGAGTTGGCTTGTTGTTGCACCCGAATGCCGAGGGGTATCGTCCATATTAGCTGGAAAAGTCTTTCCCCTTAAACCGACCACGAAATCAGAGACTTCCATGCTGTTGATGGCGGTTACGATGTGGCCAGGACGGATGTCATATAGGTACTCGAGGTCTATAGATACTCAGTAGAGCGGGAGGCTATCACTTGCATAAAGGATGAATCCGGAGGACCTGGCGTCGTTACGATGGATGCCCGCGGATTTGGAGATAGTGGCAGCTTTGAAACTGACTAGCTCCTAGTCGTACCTGGTCTAAGACTTGCCATTTGCCAGCGGAAACTGGTTCAGATTTGACCAGTCAGGTTTCCTGGCGGGCTCAACTGGTTTGAGATCGTCCAGTTCTTGACCGAAGGTGGTTAGGAATCAACCAGTTGCAATTGTATGGCGGTTTGGAATTAACCATCCCGCCCCTTAGCCAGGAGGAGCTGGTTAGGAATTGACCAGTCTAAGACTGCACCTGGTCCCGCATTTGCCAGCTCCTGAAGCAATCTGGTTCGGAAATGACCACTGTTGGCTCTTGGCGGCTCAAGCTGGTTTCGAATTGACCAGTCACGAGTGCTGCCTGGCCGGCATTTGACCACCTCGGACCAGAACCTGGTCAAGAACCAACCAGTCTACGGTGTTGCTGTCCGAGACTGGTTCAGAATTGTCCAATTGTGGGTCGCAGCTGGTCCGTAGTTGGCCTTGTGCGGCTTTCAACTGGTTCAGAATCGACCACTTAGGCTTTTTCGGTATGGGGACTGGTCTAGAATTATCCATACCCGAATCATACCTGGTCCTAACCTGACCACTAATGGTCGAAGTCTGGTGAGAAATCAGCCACTTTGGCTTTCTGCGGATAGAGGTTGGTTTCAAACCGCGCAATTCCATGTTTGACCTGGTCTGGCATTGACCACCTCCGCCTAGACAATGGCTCATATTCAACCATGGTGTCTTATTATAGGCTCAGAGATGGCCGGTTTCCCACTTTGTTGCCGGTTGCGTCTTGTTTGCCGGGCTATGGTTCTTTTGATGTTTGCAGTATACTCCTGGCAGAGGCTTTCCAATGACCGTACACGGGGGCCATTTGGATCAACATATCTTAGGGGGATACCAGGCGGGATTTTGGCCAGCATACCTTTGTAATTCAAGTCCTCTTCGGTAACAATCATCAGTTCAACACCATGTTTTTTGCTGAGGCTTACCTTTATAAGATCCCGCATTTGAAGTCTGCGGAGCGCTTCATCATCAGGAAATATATCTGTTGTTCTGAAGTGTTGTTGGCCCTGAAATTCCCAGGCCACATTGTACGGTTCGGGCAAGTAGCAATCATACTCCATATATTCACCCGTTTCAGGATTTTGTAAGAACCATGGCCGCGCGTTTTCCAGTATTTCAGGTACATCAAGTAAGATTTTGAGCCACTCATGCATATGGGTTTGCCCGACCCGTGCTACATATCTGATTTGTTCCTTGTACAATTCAGCAATTTGCACTTGGTATTCATCGGATATGGTAGGATACATTGCCTTCTTGGATCCCTGGGTGAGGACCACAATCCAGCCGCTATCAGCGAGTCTCTTGCTTTGAATGCGAACGGTACTTCTCGCCTGACCTGTCATTTTGCTCAATTCACTAATGGAGCAGCCTGGGTGGAGCAGAAGATGGATATACAGAGCAAGATCTGCAAGATGGAGGGATTCTTCTTGGAGCAAACCCGTAGGTACCTGTAAGAACAATTTTTCGGTATTTGTCAAAATTCAACTCACCCCTTCATAGTTTGCCATATTCTACCATATAAATCCAAGAAGTGACAACTGAAAACGTCAAGAACGAACTGGCTTCATTGTGGAATCGATATGGAGCAGGGAGAATGTGAAGACACATGAGGCCAGAGGCAACAGCGAGCACACCGTAAAGCGGGTTAAGAGCATCAAGAGACCCGGGCAGGGCACATCGGAGGCTAGGACAGAATTGTGGTAACAGCCATGGGTTAATAGTATATGAAGGCCCGGGTATATCCGGGCCTTCTACATCATATCTCTTGTAAGAAACTCAAGCCCTAGGGCTCTATCCAAAACAGGTTAAGACAGGCTAAACGAACTTCAGCCAGCAAATGATAGCCACCGTCTCCGTGTCTGGGGTGCCTCAGAGCTTCCTGCTAATCCAGCTCAAGCAGTTTGCTCCTCGCTGCACGGGACCGGTCCCAGAGCCTCGTGCTAATCCAGCTCAAGCAGCCGGTAGATAATCACCGCGGCTTCGCGCCTGGTGGCGCCGTTTCCCGGCAGGAAAGTGCCATCAGGATAACCTCTGAGCACGCCCCACTCTACGGCCTTAACTACATAACCCCTGTATGTCGGAGGAATGCTTTCGTAATCGTCAAATCCAGGCAACGCGCCGGCATTCTGAACAGCCTCATTTTCAAGGCCCAGCGCACGAGCTGCCATCACGCACACTTCCATGCGTGTGATGGGGGTATCAGGCCCGAACCCGTCGGGATACTCTTCCGGCCGGATGATTCCCAGGCCCATTGCAGTGTGGATATACGGTTCTGCCCAATGGCCGTCCTCCGGAAGCAAGACCATGTCCCTTCCCATAATGTCTTGCTTAGAGAACGAATCTGATGTCTCAAAGGCTGCCTCTATGGCCAGATCCTGAGCTTTAAGAGGTTCAATACCGCATGCCCGAAGCAGCAATGTTACGAACTCAGCCCTGGTGAGGGAGCCTTCAGGGTCGAACATATCGGCGCTTTTGCCCTGTATAATCTGTCTTTCGTATAGGCTAAGAATGTGCGGGTCGCCCCAGGGGTGTTCGCCGGTGACGTCCTTGAAGGGATTGTGTTCCGGCATCTCCGGGTCAGGATTTTGATGTTCTTTGTCTGCCTTAAGCCCGGTGATGCAGAACATGGCAGACATGTTACCGGCCGAAGTCTCAAGGTCTACAACGTATAGTCCGGGTTCTACAGGATTACCTTCATCATCGGTCTGGTCCCAGGCCCAGGTCTGGGTTTCGCCGGGGCCCAAGTCTACAATAATCATAATCGAGATAGGGGAGAACACCACGGTACCGTCAGGCCTGGATATTTCCCATGGAGCTCCGCGTGAGAGTGTTATGCTCGAGCCGAGCCCGTTGGTGAACGAGAACCCAACAGGTTCCCCCTGACGGTAGATCGACTTGCTGGTTCGGAAGAAGGTTCCTGCCTCAGCATCCCACACGGTGATGGGGTGGAATGCCTGGTTGAAACCTGGCTGCTTAACGGTAAGATAGAAGTCGCCGGCGTCAGAAACAGCTACGGCCAGTTTTCCGTCTGCATCGGTCGTGCCTATCACTTGCGGCTGGATAGCTTTAGATTCTTCGTCCGTCCCGGTACCGGTGTAATACGGCTGATACCTCGGGACGAGATACACTTCTGCCCCTTCTATGGGACGGGATTGATCTTGGTCGATGACGTGCATGACTTCCACGACGAACTCTTCGCCGGTTTTGACTATCTCTGGTGCCGATATGGCCATTCGCGTAGGTGCTGGGTGGCTCATGTGCGACGAAGCTGCTGCCCCCAACCCTGATGTGCTGTAAAGGACGATGCTCAAGGCTAATGCTAGGCAGATGGCCACGTTAGATGTCCTTTTCATGGCAAATTAACCTCCGTTCTCACATTGTGGGTCTGCCACAGGCGCCTTTGCTTCTCCATGCCGCGGCACTATGTTTGTTTTGTCTTACTTCTGTTCAAGAAATGTTGCGCCTGGCAAGTCTATAGACCTTCGCAGAATTCTGTTTGTTCCAATGAAAGATGGATTTGCAGAAGTGGAGCCAGGTAGTGTCAAGAATTGTGTGTAATTTGCCCACGGCTCCTCTCTTGGGAGTCAGCTGATTGCTAGTTCCTCCTTAGCAGCCTCCAGGTCCAGTTCCTTCAGCAAGTCCATGTTCAAATACCTTCTTT